>Ga0169931_10000979_pt1 | contig 47328 bp, 31 predicted proteins | sample Kivu_15m_20L_FD_129675 | JGI IMG/M metagenome (GOLD analysis project Ga0169931, IMG submission 129675) | Freshwater microbial communities from Lake Kivu, Western Province, Rwanda to study Microbial Dark Matter (Phase II) - Kivu_15m_20L... | ecosystem: Environmental > Aquatic > Freshwater > Lake... | reverse complement strand
TTTGGTAAAAGACGTAATCAAACGATTTAAATTTCAACCCGTTGCGGTAGAAAACAGAATTAGAGGGTCTGTTTTATATATCGATTCCTTTGAAAATGCAGTTACCAATATTACACGTGAATTGTTTGATGGGATTAGCCGGCAAAGACCCTTTAAATTAAAAATGAGGAGCCATTTACCTATTACAGAAATATCAATGAATTATGCCGATGTGCCTGTTGGCGAAATTTTATGTTTATTCAATTCAGCAAATTTACTGGAAATTGCCATTCACATGGGAAAAGCATCTACGCTGCTGGGATTAAATCCGGGTGAAATTATACAGATAGAATTTGGTGATCATTTTTGAACTTATTTAAATGCTAAAGTGCTGCTATGAATGAAATACTGAAACTTCCCGGTTATGATGTTGTGATTGGCGATTGTCCTGAAAATGTCAAGCGCTTTATTTCAAGGTATTCGAACAAAAAAATAATTGTCTTAACAGATACAAATACCCATAAGCATTGCTTAAACAGATTAATCCCTATCCTTCCCGCTGATTATCTGGAAATTTCTATTCCTGCAGGTGAGGTTCATAAAGGACTCGATACCTGCCAGTTGATCTGGTCAAGATTACTGGAGCATGGAGTAAACCGGAATGATCTGTTAATAAATCTGGGTGGGGGAGTCATAGGAGATATGGGTGGATTCTGTGCATCTACCTACAAAAGGGGAATTGATTTTATTCAAATACCCACCACCTTGCTTTCGATGGTGGATGCATCAATTGGGGGTAAACTTGGCATTGATTTTGACGGAGTAAAAAATAGTATAGGGGTGTTCCGGGATCCTAAAGCTGTTTTTGTGGATCCATTTTTCCTCGAAACCATTTCGTGGCAGGAATTAAGAAGCGGATTTGCCGAAATTGTCAAACATGCGCTTATTTCAGATGAAAAGCAATGGCAACAAATCAAGGAAATTAACCTGCTGGAAGAAATCCACTGGCATTCTCTCATCACCGATTCTCTGAAGGTAAAGCAAGCTATTGTGCTGGAGGATCCTTTTGAAAAGGGAATCAGAAAGGCGTTAAACTTTGGTCACACCATGGGTCATGGTATTGAAGGTGTCAGATTAAATACAGCGAATCATTTGTTACATGGTGAAGCTATTGCCATCGGTATGGTCGTTGAGTCCTGGTTATCCTTTTTTAAAGGATTTATATCGGAGGAGACTTTTACGGAAATTTTTATGTTTTTAAAACGCACTTTTGATTTAAAACCTATTGAAGAGGAGTTGATGAATAACATCATTGCCCTGATGCGAAATGATAAAAAGAATGAGACCGCAGCAATTCATTTTTCCATCATAGGTCCGATCGGTCAGGTAAAACACGATATTATCTTTGAGGAATCTTTTTTAAAAAAGGCACTTGAAGTTTATAATCATCTTTTATTACTATAAGTAAGGCGTAACATTTTCGTATATTTACGGAGAAAATGACATGTATGCGTAAGCTTTTTGCCTATTTGTTGAAGGATAGTCCCTCAGAAACCGTTAGATTTTGGGTAACGCTGAGTTGGAGACTTTTTTTTATTGGTGTGGGAATGGTTTTTTTTATTTTTATTTTATTATCCTTCAGCGAATTACCTTCAGTCAGGGAATTGGAAAATCCGAATAATGAATTGGCTTCTCAGATTTTTTCGTCAGATGGGAGCTCTCTGAGTAACTTTGCCATCGAAAACAGAGTGCCGGTTACATTTTCAGAATTGCCTCCTCATCTTGTAAATGCCTTGATTGCTACAGAAGATGAACGATTTTATGCACATAATGGAATTGATTTTGAGGCACTCGGAAGAGTGATGATAAAAACTATTGTCTTAAGACAGGAAAGTTCAGGCGGTGCAAGTACCTTGACACAGCAACTGGCAAAACAACTTTTTACCAAAAATCCATCCAGTAATACCCTGGAGAGAATCGTTCAAAAATTAAAGGAATGGATTATTGCGGTTAGATTGGAACGAAATTTTACTAAAGAAGAAATAATAGCCTTATACCTGAATAAATTTAGCTTCATTAATGGTGCTTATGGTATCAAAACTGCCTCAGAAATTTACTTTGGTAAATCACAGGAAGATTTAACAATTCCCGAAGCTGCCACACTGGTCGGTATGCTGCAAAACCCTAGTTTGTACAACCCTCTGAGAAGACCAGAACGGGTGATTAAACGAAGAGAAGTTGTACTAAAACAGATGACCAAAAGGGGCTTTTTAACAGAAGAAGAATACGTGAAATATCGTACGCAGGAGTTGGGAATTAATTTTAAACCACGCACCCATATTGATGGCATTGCTACCTATTACAGGATGGAACTTGCCAAACAAATAAAGGAAATCCTTTCAAAAAGTGAAAATTTTAAAGCAGGAAATCAACCTTATGATATTTACAAGGATGGTTTAAAAATTTACACTACGATTGACGCGGGCATGCAAAAATTAGCTGAGGAAGTAATGATTGAGCACATGGCACAGGTTCAAAAAAACTTTAACCGCGAGTGGGGGAAAACTGATCCATGGACCTATAAATCGAACTCAAAATTAGAGATTTCTGTGGCTACCCGTCAAAAAACGTTAGTTCGGTTAATGCGGGAAACAGAGGCTTATCAAGCCATCCGCGATAAATATCTGGGAGATATCCTGCCGCAATTAGGTGAAAAATATGATTTGAAATTCCCGGAAAATGATCTGCTGATTGACCTTTTGATGGAGGAGGTAAAACAGCCCGGTACCTTGCAAAAACGGGTAACGGCAAAGTTAAGCAGCGCCCGGGATGTTTCTACCTATTTAAGTTTAATTCGTGATCCGCTTTTTTATAAGCTCAGAAAACAATGGGATCTGATGCAGGTAAAGGTAAAAGCGCATTTTAATACGCCGGTTTCTATGCGGGTATTTACTTATGAAAAAAGAAATATTCCTCAAATTGATGAAAAGGATCGCTGGGAAAAAGACACTATAATGTCACCTCTGGATTCCATTAAATATCACAGGCAATTTTTACAGACAGGTATTCTGGGGGTTGATCCCAGGACAGGTCATATAAAATACTGGGTGGGAGGAATTAATCATAAATATTTTCAATTCGATCATGTGGAAATAAACAGACAGGTGGGTTCCTCCTTTAAACCGTTTGTTTATGCCACAGCCATAGCTGCTCAGGGTCTTTCTCCCTGTTTTCAGGTACAGGATGTAGCCACTACGATAGCTGCAGGTGAAGGACAATTTGGTTTGATTGAAGATTGGACGCCAAATAATTTTGACGGAAAATATTCGGGGGACATGTTAACCCTAAAGGAAGGATTAAAAAAATCGACCAACACTGTTTCTACATTCCTTATGAAAACAATCGGAAATGTGGAACCTGTAAGAGGATTGATTCATAATATGGGCATTGATTCTTCCAGCAGGAGAGATGGAAACGGATCATTAAGGGTACCCAAGTCTCCCTCAATATGTTTGGGCGCCGCAGACCTGAGTGTAATGGAAATGACAGGTGCATATACTACTTTTGCAAATAATGGCGTGTTTAACAAGCCTCTGCACATCTTAAGAATTGAGGATAAAAATGGTAAGTTAATCTACGAGGGGTATCCTGAAGAAAAAAGAGCAATTCCCTCAGATCCCAATTATGTGATGGTTGAAATGTTGAAATATGCAGGGGGTATGGGTGGACTAAAAAGTGAAGCAGGAGGCAAAACCGGAACAACCAATGATTTTGTCGATGGCTGGTTTATGGGTATTACGCCATCTTTAGTTGTTGGGACCTGGGTAGGTGCCGAGGATAAATGGGTGCATTTCAGAACTTCATCCAACGGTCAGGGAGCCAGAATGGCCAAACCGTTTTTTGTTTCTTTTATGAAAAAACTTGAAGAAATGAAAAATATTGATTATCAACCCGCCATTCGTTTCTTAAAACCTACAAGCGAATTTAGTATTGAAATGGATTGCAATAAAGTTAATAATGCCAATAGGTTGAATTCTTCCGGTGTTGAAAACGAATTTGGAGAAGAGGAATTTTAAGATTAAACTGCTGGATAATATGTTGAAGCTATGATTACTTCCAATGTTAAAATTATTCTTGTTTTTTTGTCACTGATTTCGGTGCTGTCCTGTGTTCCTGAAATGCCGGAAGAGGTTATGCTTACGGTTCGTCCGCAATCAAAATTATGGACAGATGCAACCTTCCAGAAATTATATGATTTTCAGGACAGACTTTTAACAGATAGCTTGATTCCCTATCTGAAGGATGAAGATCCAACATGGCGGATAGTGGCAGCACAGGCATTTTCATCAATAAAAGATCCAAAAGTAATTTCATCCCTTTGTCCTTTGCTAACAGATACGGTAATCGCCGTTCGGGAGGCTGCCGCTTTTTCTTTGGGACAAACCGGTGAATTATCTGCGGAAACATGTCTTATTGAGGCCTTTGACGCTGCTGCAAACGAAAGGGATATCCTGCAATTAAATGGAATTATCCTGGAGGCACTGGGGAAATGCGGAACTGAAAAAACAATGAAATATTTAGGCAGTGTCACCTCATATCTGCCAAGGGATACAGCGTTATTAATGGGACAGGTATTGGGTTTATACCGGTTTGCAATGCGTGGCATGCATTCGGAAGAAGGAACAAAACGAATGGTATCCATAACCATTAATAACCAGTATCCTGAACAGGTAAGATTAATCAGTGCACATTATTTAGCAAGAACAAAACAACTCGGACTGGATACGTTTAAAAATGAACTGATTCCGCAATTTCAAAGAGAAAGGAATACGGAAATAAGAATGGTACTGGCCACCATTCTAGGGCGGATAAATAATCTGGAAGCAGAAAATGCCCTGTTGAATCAATTTAATGATGAAACAGATAGTCGGGTAAAAATTAATATGTTACGTGCTCTCAGGGTTAAAAATTATGAATTTGCCCGGGTGCCTGCCTATAAAAGTTTAAAAGCCGCTGACCCGAGTTTAAACAGAGAAGCTGGCCAGTTCTTCCTGGAGAAGGGTATTGCCGGCGAGGCAAAAACATATTGGAAATTAACGACTGATTCTTTATTGACATGGCCGGTACGCGCCTTACTTTATGCCGCTGCCAGCAGGCATTTCTATCAGCGGGATACTATCGGGAAAGAAAAGTATAAATTAAATGCCGAAATCAAAAATCAGTATGTGAAGGCGGAAAGGGCAGAAGAAAAAGCTGCCTATTTAAAAGCGTTGGGAGAACATGGCTGGAATTACAGGTATTTGAACCAGCAAATGTGGGAGGCCAGGGACTATATAGTCAAAACCGCGGCAGCTGAATCACTGGCTTCCTTATGTTCCGCTGAAAATTTTGACAGACAATTCAGAAAAAACAGAAAATATGTAGAAAAGGAGTTGGCAATAATACTTAAAAATGCCTTCCTCATTAATGATGCAGGGGTCAGTGCCGTAATCGCAGGAGCTTTGCGGAAGGAGGAGAGGAATTTCAGAACCATCCTGATTGATATTTCATTCCTCGATTCGGCACTGGTAAAATTGAAACTTCCGGAAGAACAGGAAACAAAACAGGAAATTGAGTTAACCATTGCTTTCTGGAAAGGACAAAATGAACCCGTTTTAGAAAAACCTGTTTTTAATCATCCTCTCAACTGGCGCGTGCTGGCCAATGTTACCAATCAGGCAGAAGCAACCATAACCATGGAGAAGGGTAGCATTGTTATCGCCTTATTTCCGGATATTGCTCCGGGAACCGTCGCAAATTTTATAACATTGAGTAAAAGCGGGTTTTTTAAGGGAAAAAATTTTCACCGTATCGTTCCAAATTTTGTCTCCCAGGGAGGTTGTCCAAGGGGAGATGGTTTTGGCAGTTTATCCTATTCCATTCGTTCAGAGTTGCCTCAGATTTATTATGACAGACCCGGTTGTGTAGGTATGGCTTCAGCCGGAAATCATACCGAAGGGACTCAGTTTTTTATTACACACTCCGCTACACCACACCTGGATGGAAATTATACCCTTTTTGGTCAGGTTAAGCGTGGTTTATCCCTGGCAAATCAGATAACACCCGGTGATAAAATCATAAATATCTCTATCAGAGAATAACAACAAAAGATGAAAAAAACGCCTTTATTTGAAAGACATCTTTCCGCAAACGCAAGGATGGCTCCTTTTGCCGGGTATGATATGCCTATTTCCTACAAAGGGATTAACGAGGAGCACCATGCTGTAAGAAATAATACAGGTCTTTTTGATGTCTCCCACATGGGTGAGTTTATAGTTAAAGGAAAGGAGGCACTGGATTTTATTAATTCGGTTACCTCAAATGATGCTTCCGTTTTGAAACCTGGAAATGTACAATATTCGTGTTTCCCTAATGAAGATGGCGGAATTATTGATGATTTACTGGTTTACAGACTGTCTGACGATCAATGTTCAGCGGGTGAACAGGCTTTTATGCTGGTGGTTAATGCTTCCAATATAGAAAAGGATTTTAACTGGTTGCAAAAAAATAACCGGTATGATACCAGATTGATTGATATTTCTGAAAAAACAGCCTTGCTGGCTTTACAAGGACCTAAATCAATATTATTACTTCAGGAACTTACGGCAACCGATTTATCCCAAATACCCTATTATACCTTTAAAAAGGGGACCGTTGCGGGAATAGATAATGTCTTAATATCAGCTACTGGTTATACCGGAGCAGGAGGTTTTGAATTATATGTTGAGGAACAAAATGCACTGGCTTTGTGGGATATCCTGGTTGAAAAAGGAGAAAAATATGAACTTCAACTCGCCGGATTAGGTTGCAGAGATACCTTGCGCCTGGAAATGGGATATTGTTTATATGGAAATGATATGGATGATTCAACATCTGCACTGGAAGCCGGATTAGGCTGGATTACAAAATTAAATAAAGGACCTTTTATTCAAAGCGATTTTCTGGCAGAACAGAAAACAAAAGGATTAAACCGAAAATTAGTTGGTTTTATACTTGAAGATCGAAGGGTACCGCGCCATGGTTATACAATTAGGAATGAAAAAGGAGAAAATACCGGTGTTGTTACCTCAGGGACCATGTCTCCTTCCCTGAATTATCCCATTGGAATGGGGTATGTTTCTGTGGCTGACGCCTCCATAGGAAATAAGCTATTTATAAGCATGGGGGCAAAGACCCTGCCTGCAAAAATAGTTAAAATGCCATTTTTAAATAATAATGGTTCCAAATAGTGGGAATTCCCGAACAAATTTCAATTAATACTATTATACTTTTTATTTGTTTGTGCTGAATAAAAGTAATATGGATTTAGTTGAAGGTAAGGAAAAATTTCTGCACATTTGGGGTACTATGTCATCCCAATGGGGAATCAGCAGGGCGATGGCTGAAATTCACGGGCTTTTATTGCTTACTAATGAGCCAATATGTACCGAAGATATTATGGAAAAATTGAAAATGTCCAGGGGAAATGTACATATTAATTTACGGGCTTTGATGGATTGGAACCTGATACAAAAGGTGCTGAAAGTGGGTGAAAGAAGAGAATATTTTTTAGCTGAAAAAGATATCTGGATAATAACCAGAAATATTATGATTCAACGAAAAAAAAGAGAATTGGAACCCTTGATGAAAAGTCTGGATGAATTAAGTAATGTAAAGGGGGACGGGGAAGAAACGGATGATTTCAGAAAATTGATTAAGGAAATTAAAATGCTCAGCAGTAAGGTGGATGTAACGCTGGAAAACTTAATTCAAGCCGAATCTCACTGGATTCTGGGTACGTTCCTGAAATTAATGAAATGAAAGGAGTATAAAAGAAATGGTCCGTCTACACTCCTTTCTGCTTGATTTTTATCTTTGGTCACCAAAAAAGGCGATAACCCGGTCTGCAATCTCTAATCCAATATTTGCCTGAGCCTCAAGCGTAGCCGCTCCAATATGAGGAGTCAAGGAAATATTTGGATGCGATAGAAGTTCATTTTTAGGTTTGGGTTCATTTTCAAAAACATCCAGACCCGCACCAGCTACCTGTCCACTTTGCAGGGCTTCTAAAAGTGCCTCTTCATCAATAGCGCCGCCTCTTGCAGTATTAATCAGAAAAACGCCTTTTTTCATTGTGGCAATTTCTTCAGCACCAATTAAAGGCTTACCGCCTCCAAAAGGAATATGAAGGGAGATGAAATCTGATTTTGCCAAAACCTCTTTGTAGGGAACTGTGGGAACATGAATATTCATATTCACTTTTTCATTGGCAAAAATATTAATATCTATATTCGCCTCATTAATCATCAAATCGGTAGGAAGGATATTCATGCCAAGGGCAAGACCTATTCTGGCAACCTCCTGACCTATTCTGCCGAAGCCAATAATACCCAGCGATTTATCACGTAATTGAATACCTGACCCATAATTCTTCTTTAAAGTGTCGAAGGTATCCTGTCCATTCAAAGCCATGTTTCTATTGGCCTGATGTAAAAAACGGGCAAGATTGAACATGTGACCAAATGCGAGCTCTGCAACTGCCTGGGAGGAAGCAGCTGGTGTGTTGAATACTAAAATTCCTTTAGATTCAGCAAATTCAACATCGATATTATCCAATCCCACACCCCCTCTGCCAATCATTTTTAAATTGGTCCCGGCGGTGATAACTTCAGCCGTAACTTTTGTGGCACTTCTAACCAATAGCACATCGTAGTTTCCAATAACATCACAAAGTTCATTCTGTGGAACTTTTTTTGTAATCACCTCATATCCGGCTTCTTCCATAAGAAGTTTTCCATCGTCACTAATACCATCGTTTGCGAGAATACGAATCATGTTTTGCAGTTTAATTCATTATAAAATAATAGCAACTAAATTTGGAAAGGATAGTTTATCTTTTCCCCGCAAATGTAGGAAAAGAAGCTGAAGTATAATGTGAAATTTTTAATCCGCTTTTGAAATTAGGTTTTTCTGCCAAGCGGGAGAAAGCACTCAGGTAAGCATTTAATTCTGCCTGTTTTATCTGTTTTGATTCAGGATGAATATAATAACCGATATGATCTATTCCTCCTTGTTCGTTCCAGAATATATGAAGCCATAATTTTAATCCACTTAAATTAAACTGTATGGAATCGGCATACGTTTCCATACTTTTGAGGAAGTCAAACCACAACAAGGCGGTCTGAGTATAATCATCTTTTTTCCAGGTCAATAATGTTTCGGGATAGGCTTCGCACATGATTCGATAATGCTGCTCATCTTTGCCTATTTCAAAAATAAGAGGTTGTTTTACCGTTTGAGCGTTAAGGATGACAGGGATTTGGGTTAGAAGGACAATAAAAAGGATTTGTTTCATAGGTGGTTATTAAGGATTTGATAAGGAATGTACTCAATATAATATAAATATATTGGGGTAAGTATGGTAAATTTGAACAAAACTTTAAATAAACTTAAATGATTATCGATTTATTTTTAATTATCGTCTTAGCTTATGGTTTTTATACAGGGTACAATCAAGGTATAATAAAAACTATTTTCACCATATTGGGTGCAGGTTTCGGTATATTGGCCGCCCTGCGTTTCACCCCTGCTGTAACCAGATTCTACCAGGATATTTTTAATCAGAGTGGTCCTTTATGGTTGGTTGCTGGATTTGCTACCACTTTTTTAGTGGCTTTACTATTGTTAAAATTATTAGGTAAAGGCATTGAAAGTATCATGGAAACGGTACATCTTAATTTTATCAACCAGGTTATTGGCGGATCTGTTTTAGCTGCTATATCTGCCTTTTTTTATAGTTTAATTGTTTGGTTTGTGGTAGAATCCGTGTTGACAGCTGACAGCCAGACAGTCACTTCTTCAAAAACGTATCCGTTTTTAAAAAATTATCCGGGTAAGTTATGGCAGGGCGTCATCAAATTAGAACCTCTGGTTGGTGAGTTTAAAGCATTCTCTGAAGAAATATTTAATAAAATAGAGGAAAAAACGAATACCTCCGAGGAAAAGGAATTTAAATATGATTTGCCATCAAATGAATAATCATACAACCATAAATCTTTCTTATCATACCATCAGGATAACAGCGTATTGCTTTAATCCAGGGCACTTATTCTTCTGATGACCTGAAAAAGTTTTGTATTTTCGGAAACATCTATATGAAAAGGATCATGTTCCAGGTGATTTGCAGAAATGAGTTTTAACTGGGCTATTCCATTTTTGGTGTTTAATTCTTTCTGCACATATTTAACCCAGATGGAACCGCTGTCATTGATGGCATAAATTTTATTTTCTTTGAATTCATTCAGATTGCGCAAAGGTTTGCAAACGACAATATCTCCGTCATTTATAACGGGAAGCATACTGTTCCCTTTTATGGGGAAAGCAAAAAGTTCCCCGCCATCCAGACCCGGGATATGAAAATAATCCTGATTTTCCTGCCGGAAACTATCCCATTCAACAGAATTACCGGCAAACGCCTCAATATTCGTAAAACAAATATTGTTACTGCCAGCTTTGCTTCCTAAAGAAGGTAAATGGCTGACATTGCCGGACGGTCTTGTCCGCTTATCTTCAATAGGATTACCTTTGCCCTCCAGCAAATAAGATTTGCTTACCCCATATAATTCACATAATTTATCAACATGATGATAATCGATACAACGTTTATCGGTATCACTTAGGAAAGCCCGGATAATATGACTGTATGGCTTTCCCAAAATATCATTGGCAAAATCACCAATCCCTTTCCCTCCCCGGTCGTTCATAACAATATCACCCTTTTCTACCAGGATATTGAAAACTTCAATGAACCGCTTATTTATACCAACCCGTACTTCTGGAATCATTATAATGATGTTTTAAATGTTTAAATCGGATGCAAGATAAAACAAATAATTTATAATTAGCCTGTATTTTTAATAAATTGTTAGTTTTTGTGTTTTAATCTAAAAAAACTTATCTTGCGACACTAAATTTATTTCCTCAAATGAGTGTTGCGAAAAACAAAAAAAAGAATAAACCCTCTTTCTCATTTAAAGATGAAAGAATCCCCGGCTTGTGGGGTTTGTTTTTTTTATTTCTCGCCTTTTATTGTTTTCTTGCCTTTGCTTCCTATTTGTTTACCTGGCAGGATGATCAGGATGCGGTATTGAAGTTCTCGGTTGGATTATTGTTGGACAGTGATGCAGAAATTGCCAATATATTGGGCAGATTAGGTGCTATCACCTCCAATTTTTTCTTTTATTTTTTATTCGGGTTGCCTTCCTTTGCGTTGTGTTATGTTTTTTTTCTCATCGGGAGGCAATTGATCATTAAAAGACCCCTATCCAGGCTTTCTGAAAAGATGTTTTCCCTGATGATTCAGGTTCTCTTTTTTTCTATTCTGTTAGCTTTCCTTTTCCAAGGCTTTTCTTTTCCTATGGGTGGTGGATTTGGAACCATTGTCAGTGACTGGCTCGTTAGATTTCTGGGTCAGTTAGGTACCTTCCTGCTTTTTCTTTTCATAGGAGTGAGCCGGTTTTTGTGGTATTTAAATCCGCCATTGGTTGGACAACCGCTACCAGATCTTATGCGGCAAATCAGGCTTAACCTTTTTAAAAGGGAAAAATTTTCGGAAGATGCTTTTGGACTGGGAGAAATGAAGGACAAGGATCTGGTAGAAATTACAGCGGCAATGCCCATTGTGAGTGAACCATTTGCTGAGCCTGTTTTACCCGGAACACAGCTGGCCCTGGAGGTGGGCAGAGATTTATTTTTAGATCCCGTGGTCCAGCCCAAAAAAATGGATCAGGGTACTGCATTTCTTGAACTGGAAAATCAGCCCGCAGCGGTAACACCTGAAACATTAAAGGAATCTTTTATTGCTGGTGCAGGTTTGTCAGAGGCCATTGGAGAAAATATGGATCATACCGAACCTTATGACCCAACCCTCGATTTATCCTCCTTTGAACAACCTATACTACAATTACTATACGATTACGCAGAGCAGCAGGTAGAAATTGACAGGGAGGAACTGGAAACCCATAAAGACCAGATCATAGAAACATTGCTTCATTATAAGATTGAAATCACTAAAATTAGAGCTACCGTTGGCCCAACCGTTACCTTATACGAAATTATTCCTGCACCGGGCGTCAGAATTTCCAAAATTAAAAATCTGGAAGATGATATTGCTTTAAGTTTATCTGCGTTAGGTATTCGGATTATTGCTCCTATTCCGGGTAAAGGTACCATCGGTATTGAAGTGCCCAATAAAAAGAAGCAGATGGTCTCCATGAAAGAAGTCCTGGCGTCTGATAAATTTAAGCGCGCAAAAATGGATCTTCCCATTGCGCTGGGCAAAACGATTAGCAATGAGGTTTTTGTAGTTGATCTTGCTAAAATGCCGCACCTTTTGATGGCGGGTGCTACAGGTCAGGGTAAATCGGTAGGGATTAATTCAATTCTGATGTCTTTGCTGTATAAAAAACATCCCTCACAGGTAAAATTAGTGTTAATTGATCCCAAGAAAGTAGAATTATTCCCCTATTCCCAGTTGGAGCATCATTTCCTTGCTTTTTTGCCAAATCAGGATGAACCCATCATTACAGATACAGCAAAAGTTATTTATACCTTAAATTCCCTTTGTATTGAAATGGACAACAGGTACGATTTGCTGAAAAAGGCCAGTGTCAGGAACATCAGGGAGTATAATGAAAAGTTTGTTCAGCGAAAACTCAATCCTTTGAAAGGGCATCGGTTTTTACCTTTCATTGTATTGGTGATTGATGAATTTGCCGATTTAATTATGACGGCAGGTAAAGAGGTGGAGATTCCAATCGGGCGATTAGCTCAATTGGCCCGTGCTGTTGGTATTCACTTGATTATCGCAACACAACGTCCATCGGTAAACATTATTACCGGTGTAATCAAAGCCAACTTCCCGGCAAGAATTGCCTATAAGGTGACCTCAAAAATTGATTCCAGAACAATTCTTGATACTGGTGGGGCAGAACAATTGATTGGTAGGGGAGATATGCTCCTTTCCGTAGGGGGTGAAATGGTTCGTTTACAAGGTGCTTTTATTGATACACCAGAGGTGGAAAAGGTTATTGAGTTTATTTCGGCTCAGCAGGGTTATCCGGAGCCCTATTTCTTACCCGAGTTCCAGGGGGATGATCCTGAAAATGCAAGAGCAGATTTAAAATATACCGATCTGGATGATATGCTGGAAGATGCCGCCCGTTTAATTGTAAGTAACAAACAGGGCTCTACTTCCATGATTCAACGTCGTCTCAGGCTGGGTTACAATCGTGCCGGTCGGATTATGGATCAGCTGCAGTCGCTGGGGATTGTTGGTGCAGCTGACGGGAGTAAACCCAGAGAAGTCTTGATATACGACGAACAGGAATTAGAGAGATATTTAGCAGATTTAAGGTCGAAAAAGTAGCGTTGTATTTACTTTTCAGATAAAAATGCGTTACATTTAAAACAAAAATGCTATGGAACCGATAATGGTTTATTTTGAAAGCATCCCTTCGCGAGATCGTTCAATACTACTTGCGGGTGGCATTGCTTTTTTCTGGCTCATAGAGACTGCCTTTCCTTTATTCAGATTTTCATATAGAAAATGGAAACATGCAGGCATCAATATTTTTTTTACCCTGACAACCATTATCGTCAATTTTGCCCTGGCTTTTTTATTGCTTCAAACCAGCCGCTGGACCCAGGAAAATCATTGGGGTCTTCTCACCTATTTGAACCGGATTCCTTTAATTGGCTACACTATCCTAGGTTTAATGGGGCTCGATTTGATAAGTGCTTATTTTATTCACTGGCTGGAACACAAAGTAAGGTTCATGTGGCGTTTCCACCTCATTCACCATACCGATATTCATGTTGATACGACAACGGCAAACAGACATCATCCGGGTGAAAGTTTATTCCGGTTTATTTTTACCACGCTGGCTGTATTTATTCTGGGAGCCCCTGTTTGGATGATTATGTTGTATCAGGCATTATCAGTAGTGCTTTCTCAATTTAACCATGCAAATATCAGGTTACCGGAAAAACTGGACCAATGGCTGAGTTTAGTCATTGTGACACCCAATATGCATCATGTTCATCATCACTATATATTACCTCAAACGGATTCCAATTATGGAAATATTTTTTCAATCTGGGACAGGATTTTTAGAACTTTCAGCTATATGAAACAGGAAGATATCAAATACGGCATTGATACCCATTTAGCTGAAAATGAACATTCCAGGATTTCCAGGATGCTTAAAATTCCATTTGAACCATACAAATCACCGGTTGGTGGAAAATTCACCTCTAACGGGGAATAAAGAAAAGAGGCTACCTTTTTAGACAGCCTCTTCTATCTTTTACTTCAAATTTCGGGTGTACTTAAGGTGGCCAGGGATGCTTCGATTTCCTGAGTTGTCACCTCGTGTTTCACTAATCTATTGGAGAAATAGTCATCATAAGACTGCATATCAAAATGGCCATGACCACAAAGATTGAATAAAATGGTTTTTGATTCGCCTGATATTTTAGCAGCTATCGCCTCCTGCACGACGGTTGCAATGGCATGGGAAGCCTCAGGTGCCGGAATTATACCTTCTGCCTGTGCAAACATGACACCTGCCTGGAAACATTCCAGCTGATCGTGTGATCTTGCTTCAATTAATTTATCCTTTAGCAACTGGCTTACGATAACACCGGCACCATGATAACGCAGTCCACCTGCATGAATAGGAGCGGGAACAAAATGGTGACCAAGGGTGTACATAGGGAGTAAGGGCGTCATTCCCACGGTATCACCGAAATCGTAGCGGAAAACGCCTCGTGTCAATTTTGGACAACTGGCTGGTTCTGCAGCAATACATCGAATATGCTTTCCTTCTTCCAGATTCAGGCGCAGAAAAGGAAAGGAAAGACCTGCGAAATTCGACCCGCCACCAAAAGGAGCGACTACTATATCAGGCATATCCCCAGCCATTTCCATTTGTTTGATAGCCTCCTGACCTACAATGGTCTGGTGCATTAAAACATGATTCAAAACACTGCCCAATGCATACTTGGTATGTTCATCGGAAGCGGCTCTTTCAACGGCTTCCGAAATGGCAATACCAAGACTTCCGGGTGAGTCTGGATCCATTTCTAAAATACTGCGGCCAGCCTGGGTATGATTGGTAGGGGAGGAGAAAACCTTTGCGCCCCAGGTATTCATCATTAATTTTCGATAAGGCTTATGGTCATAGCTTACCTTCACCATATACACTTCGCATTCAATACCAAAATGTTGACAAGCAAATGATAAGGCAGAACCCCACTGACCTGCTCCGGTTTCAGTGGTAATTCTTTTGACTCCTTCCTGTTTGTTATAGTAGGCCTGAGGAACAGCTGTATTGGGCTTATGGGAACCAGCAGGACTTACCCCTTCATATTTATAATATATTTTTGCTGGCGTATCAAGCGCTTTTTCCAGTTCATAGGCACGGTAGAGGGGCGACGGGCGCCAGATGGCATACAAATCTCTCACTTCATCAGGGATTTCAACCCATTTTTCCGGTGTTACTTCCTGTTTAATCAGTTCCATAGGGAAAAGAGGTGCCAGCGCCTCCGGGCCTATGGGTTGTAATGTTCCCGGATGTAATGGTGGCAGTGGTTTATTGGTCATACTGGCAATGATATTATACCAATGTGACGGCATTTCTTTTTCACTCAGAATAAATTTTCGGTTTTTCATAGTTTTTTTTTATGGTGAACAGATATACTTACTAATATAAATAATCCCCACCGGGTTTTTTATTTTTTTAATAACATTTTGTCAGTTTACATGCTATATTCGCATTTTTCAACCTTAAAAGGTAATATATCATCAAAACGTCGTTTTTGAAAAAAAGTGGAGAACTAAATATGGTTCTTGCCACCTTAAGTTTTGCGCTGATGGGAGCAATCACCAAATTATTGGGAAACAGGTATCCTTCTGTAGAACTTGTATTTTTCCGGAATCTGATAGGAACTATGCTGATTTTAATTTCTATCTGGAACAAACCATTAATTCAAACAGGAGGCAAATGGAATCTTTTAGTATTTAGAGGTAGTATTGGCGCTACTTCCCTTTTTGCCTTTTATTATTGCCTTACTAAAATGCAGTTGGCGGTTGCTAATACTTACAATCTGACATATCCGCTATTTATCGGTTTTATGTCGGTCTTCATATTGAAAAAAAAACTTTCATGGACCCAATGGATGACAATTATCATTGGGTTTACAGGTGTATTATTTATATTCAGACCCGATATGAATTATCCGCTAAAATATCATCTGATCGGTTTGTATAGTGGTCTTGGAACTTCGCTGGGATACTTGTCGATACATTTTTTGGGAAAATATTACGATCGGAGAGCCATCTTACTTTCTTTTTTAATTGGGGGTCTGCTGCTGAGTTGTTTATCATTTTTGATCAGTTTGTTTTATCAGCATGCCGCTGTTGATTTTTTTCTGTCACCCTTTATTATGCCTCAGGGACTGGACTGGATGCTTATACTTTTAATGGCAGTTATTGCGTTAATCGGGCAATCATTTGTTACCAGGGCTTTTAGTGTTGGAAAACCGGCAGTAGTTGGGACGCTTAATTTTCTGCAAATACCTTTTGCCTGGCTGGCAGGCCTCTTTTTAGGCGATTTAAATTACAACCTTTATACTTATTTTGGTATTTTCTTAGTATTATTAAGTGGAATCTGGATGTCCCGTCTTACGAATCAGGAAAGTAAGCTCATGTAATATCAGAAATGTTATCTTTTTTAACCGAAATGCTAAGTAGATGAAAAGACTTTTTAAAAGCTTCTATATTTTTTCAACGTTGGTTTTAGCCTTATTGGTAACAACATGCGCTAAAAATCCTGTAACGGGAAAAAGAGAAGTGATGTTAATTTCAGAAGCGGATGAAATAAAATTAGGTGCCGAGTCAGATCCTGAAATCATTGCAGAATTTGGCATACTGGAAAATCCGGCCCTACAGGCATTTATCAATGAAAAAGGAAATGAAATGGCTAAAATTAGCCATCGGTCTTCGCTCCCTTTTCATTTTAAAATTTTAGATTCTCCCGTAGTGAATGCTTTTGCATTACCTGGAGGCTATGTTTACTTCACAAGGGGAATATTGGCCCACTTTAATAATGAAGCCCAGTTTTCCGGCGTTTTAGGCCATGAAATTGGTCATGTTACGGCAAGACATGGTGCCAATCAATACAGTAAACAGATACTTGCTGAACTCGGACTTGCCATTGGATCAAGTATTTCGAAGGAATTGGAAGCTTTTGCAGAGATTGCGGGTGTAGGTATGCAATTGTTATTTATGAAATTTGGCAGGGCTGATGAATCGCAATCGGATGAACTGGGCGTGGAATATGCAACTAAAACGGGTTATGATTGTGTTCAGATGGCCGATTTTTTTAAAACACTTGATAAATTGGGAGGTAGTGAGGAAGGAAGACTACCTGCTTTCTTAAGCACCCATCCCGCACCGCTGGATCGTTATGAAAAAGTAGGGGATTTAACCAAAACCTGGAAGGAAAAATTTCCAGATAAGGCTTTTTCAGTAAATCGCGAGTCCTATTTAAAAAGAATAGAGAATCTTCCGTATGGCGAAGACCCTCAGCAAGGTTTTGTTGAAAAAGACGTGTTTTATCATCCCGGACTCGCTTTTTTATTTCCAGTTCCCAAAGACTGGACCCTAACCAATTCACCTGCTGAAGTGACAATCACAGAAAAATCAGGAAAAAGTCTGTTAATATTTGACCTGGCCAAGGGAAATGATGTTCAGGCGGCATTAAAGGAAACGCTGGACGAAAATGAATTGGAACTAATCAAGGATAAAAAAAGAAGAATTAACGGATTTCAGGCACTGGAAGCGGAATTATCGCAGAAAACACCGGATAAAAGTGCTGAACCTTTAACCATAAAATTGACGCTCATAGAGGATGGTGATAAAATATACCGATTCCTTGCCATTGCACAGGGAAAGGATGTAAGTGCTTTTTTTACCGCTATGAATAAAACCACAGATGGGTTTAACAGGTTAACAGACAGTGAAAAATTAAACAGACAGGTCGAGCGGATTGCTATTGTATCTGTAAAAAGGAATGGTTCTCTGGCCGAAATTTTAACAGACTTTAATATGCCTGTATCCAGACATAAAGAGTTAGCTATTTTAAATGGCATGGAGCTAACCGATAGCGTTAGTAAAAATATGTTAATCAAAATAGTAAAAAATTTAAAACCGGAATAACAAAGGCTTAATGTTTCATATTGTTTATGCTGTTTTGTTGATATTTTTTCTTGGTTTGCCATTAATGGGGCAGGATTTATCTGCCCCATTAATGAAAGACACTTTTTTTATTTACAAAGGGCAACCCAGGAGTGCCTTGTTTTTTGGAACTGATATTGGGGAAAAGGTATTACTGCAGCATTGGAAATTATTTCTAAAGGAGAAATTCAATACTTCCCTGAAACCTGATTTTAAGAATAAAACATCGTCCTATTTTAAAACCAGGGAAATTCTTTCTGCAAATTATTTTGATGCCTCTCCCACCTTGCTGCATGTGGCTGTAATTCAGATTAAAAAAGACTCCCTGGTGTGGATTTTATTCGCTGATAAAGAGGTCTTCACTGAAAAATGGCAAAGTTTAGCCGATGATTTCCTCATTAGTAAACTTCCTGTCATGTATCATTTGGTTTTCGATGTTTTAAAAAAGGATGTGCATTTTTTAGAAAAGGAATTGGATAGTTATCGAAATAAGTTAATCAGTAACCGAAAATTAATATCAAAACTGGAAAAAGAGAACTTTTCCCTGGAAGGATTAATTCGGGAAGAGGAAGATGCCTTGAGGGCTATGATACAAACATTGGCGGATAAAATTAAAAAATGGGAAAAACTAAAGGCCGTTCCCTGATTTTTCCTTCACCGTTTCATAAATAAACCGCATTCCATCGAGGGTTAGATTCGGATCTATTTCATAAAAAAAATCTTTCAGGGGGTGTAAAATAGCAGATAGACCACCTGTTGCAATAACTGGAAATGGTTGCTTCAATTCCTTTCGAATGGCCTCGACCGTGTGTTTGATAAGTCCAATATAGCCAATCAATACGCCACTTTGAATAGCTTGAACCGTATTTTTTCCTAATACTGAGGCAGGTAAAACAAGAGGTACTTCAGGAAGTTGTGCTGTACCTTTAAAGAGAGAAAGAGTTGCCGTTTTTAATCCGGGAGCAATAGAAACACCCAAAATACCTTTTGTTTTACTCACGGTTGTCATAGTTAAAGCAGTTCCAAAATCGATAACTATAGTATCTGATGGATATCGGTTATATGCGGCAAAGGCATTGGAAACGATATCTGTGCCAATTTCATCGCTGGCGATGATTCCCATATTGAGTTTTTGAAAAAGTTGACTTCCAATCAACAAAGGTCTTACTTTAAAATGCACTGTTAAGGCATTTATCCATAAAGGGGTCAGGGTAGGAACCACACTGCTGATTACAATATCTGAAATTTCTGAGGGATTAACTTCATTTTCCACTAATTTTGCATACAGCGCATTGGCATAATAATGTTTATCATCGGGCGGTGGGTGAGAGGAAAATCGCCATATCCCTGTCCAGCCTTCTTCCGTCCACATGCCGGTAACTATATTGGAATTTCCAATATCAACTGCCAATAATTTCCCATTCATCCTTCATCCTTTTATTCCGTGGAACAAAATATTAAGATTATCTGTAAAATGATTCAACTTGACCTAATTTTTCTCTATCTCCCTATTTCCACTACGATCAACCATGCTGGATTTATCCGTTCTTTTTCAAGTGTATTAATCCATGCCTGTTGGATACTTTTTGTAAGTTGTCCTCTTTTATTCCATTTTTCAGGACTGCAAAGGCAACCTAAAGAGGGCGTACAAGGAAAATAAGGTGCTTTCTCATAAAAAGTTGGATCTATAGTTGTTCCATGGGCTATAATTTCAGTACGGCCTAATTTACCGGCATCATAAACTTCCCAAAGAGAGGGAAAATGCTCAATTACAGGCATCAAGAGTTGTTTATAGGTGAATTCCCCGGTATTATAGCCTTTAAAAAATAAATTATCATGCTCGAAGGGCATTACCATTTGTACGTTTTTTGTTGGCCCGATCCAACCATTGTCTGAGTGATCATAACCTGTGATGCGATATAATCCCTGCGGAGTATTTCCATTTGTGAGGTAATAGGGTAAATTGGATATAGAACGTGCGAGTTGCATGAATTTAAGCGGATTTCCCTGCTGATCTGCCAGCCAGGTACCATTCTTTTTCCTGATCATCAGATAGCCTGGTATATTTCTGTCTGAATACTGGAAACTACAAAGTATATCGGCCTCTTTTAACAATTCAGCATGTAAAAAGTGATCTTCTCCGGGATATTCACAATGTGCAGAAAACCATCTTTTTTGGTAAGCCCGGTGCCAGCCGGAATGGTAAATCCTATGGGAAGATGATATTTTGGGAAATAATTGTGCATTAGCCAGGTACTCGAGTGCCATTGCCTGATTTTTGGCATTTTCCAGCATTGGCCAGACCTGCAGTAATTCTTTTCCAAAAGTTAGGGGATACAAGGTATAGAGCATTTCCAGAAATGCCCGTTGAATTTCAGGATTAAAAGCTGGGAGCTTTTCAATAAAACGGGGAATTTTTGCTTCCCATTCTTTAGGGGCATATAACATCAGTTCCATAGCCCAAAATGCCTTTAACCACTTGTTTTCATCCTTTCCCGGGTTACTGGATGCATAAACCAGGGAATCTATCTCCCTTTTGAGGGTCAATGCAGTCGTTTTCCTGTTTTTGGCATTAGCAAAAGAAAAAGAAATTTTTTCTTGTCCAAATAGAAGATTTACTTTGATAAAAGTAACAATCAAAAGAAGTATGGTGTTCTGTTTCATAAATCTCTGTTGAATCAATGAAGCGGTCTCTTTTTTATCATCCCTCCTTTGGTAACTTTAACAGGGTGTTGGACAACAAAGGCAGTTGGATCAATTTTTTCAATTTCAAGAAGTAATTTGGTTACTTCCAGTCTTGTCACCACACAAAATAACACATTACTCTCTTTTTCAAATGCGCCTCTTGATCCAAATCCTTTATCTGATTTAAAAACGGTCACTCCTCTTCCGAGCTCTACCGTGATTTGTTCCTTGATTTCCTCGTTTTTGGTGGAAACAATGAGAACGCCCAGGTATTCTTCGACGCCGTTAATAATAAAATCTACCGTTTTGGAAGCTGCTAAATAGGTCAGCATCGAATACATAGCCGTTTCCATATTGGTGAGAAGGATAGCAAAGCTAAATAACAGGATATTAAACAAGGCGATGAAATCACCAACGGACAGGCTGCTTGTACGGCTTACAGAAATGGCCAATACTTCCGTTCCATCGATAACAGCCCCACCCCGAATAGATAAACCAATGCCGGAACCTAAGAAAAATCCGCCAAAGATAGAAATAAGGAGTTTGTCTTGCGTAATGGTGGGCAGGCTGATAAAATGAACCAGAATGGCTAATAATAAAATAGCCACACTACTTTTTACAGAAAAAGGAAGGGATATCTGACGGGCTCCTAAAACGATAAATGGCAGATTAACTAAAATGATCAGTAGGGATAAATCGATGCCTGAAATGATTTTCAATAAAAGTGACATACCCATGGCGCCACCGTCCAGAAAATTATTGGGGAGTAAAAATCCTTTTAAACCAATGCTTGCCATAAAGACACCACTTAGTACAAACAGGAAATCCTTGACATGTCTGGTGTAAATCAGGTTTTTAAGGGGAGAGATAAATGTGATTGCCATAATGGAAGTTATTTACTTTTTTCCAGTGTCATTCAGTACCTTACAGCGGTATGAAAATTCAACTTTACAAATTGAAGCTGTTTTTATTCCATTAAACACCTGATGGATAATCCCTGGTTTTTATTAAAACTTTCTCTTGATACATAATTAAATTCATTATATAAATATCGCGACCACGCTTCTGTGCCGTTGGGTGTTGATGACCACCATAAACCATAATATCCAAGTCCGGCGAAAGAACCTGCTACGTCCCGGTATCCACCGGGCAGTGCTGAAAAATAACTTAGATTAGTAGCCCATGCATTGGGGATTAACCAAAAAGAAATACCAGTGGCTTTCAATTTTCCGCCAGCGACATCGGATCCACCAAGAAAGTTTGTTAAGATAGTCCAATCTTCATCAGAAGGAATCTTCCATCCGGCAGGGCAAAGTTTTCTCGAATCAGATACGGCATACCAATTATAAAGCTTACCGTAAACATCCTGATTATCAGAAGAATTATTTGAAAAGGACCAGGCACCTTCCGACGCATTCTGCCATAATGCATCTGTTGAAATTTGTTCAATACTATCTCTGTTTTGATATCTGGTTACATTTAAATTTTTATTAAACCAGATCTGAGTTCCGATTTTAATACCTGGATATGTGTTTCCATCCACGTCAGTAGCCAGCAGGGTGGTCATAACCATTTGTTGACTGCTATATCTGGTACCCGCTTCATTTGTAGCAAAGGCCCTTATAAAATAGGGGGTTTGAGGAGATAAGCCAGGTATGGTCCCTTCAAAGGAACCTGCATTTCCACCAAAACTTATGGTTTGGTTCAATAAGGTGGGTTCGCTTTGCGTTCCTATGACAATCCCCCTGGCCGTAATCTGACTGCCCCCGTCTGAAGAAATATCTGCATTAAAATCAATAGAAAATGGAGAAACACGGGAAATCCCATCTAAAGTTACGGTTGGTAAAATGGTCTTTACAGCGGTTTCCCAGGAGGGAGTCCCGTTGTTCGATATAGTTAAGGTTTGACCAGGCATTCCGGCCTGAAGATTAATCCACTGGGTTCCATTCCAAATCTGGATTGCACCTGTCGTATTACCCGTTTTTCTATTCCAGTAAGCTGTATCTGCTTGTGAAATACCTTTAGCAACACTGTTCTCAAAAAGAGGATCTGTTTCTGCCTTTTGATGTAAAACGGAATCTGCTTTGCTGGCAAACAGGGAATACGGCACACTGAGCAATGGCTGTGTACCAAGGAAAGTAAATTGTGAACCACCTTCCAGATCTGCTTCAAGTTGAAGATGGTGTGGACTATTTTCCCATTTTATATCTCCGAAAGAACCCGAGTTTACTTGCCCTCCACCTATCTGAAGATTGATTAATCCGGAGTGGTCCGATTTTTTGAAATGTGTTTCACTATAAACCGCAGCTCCGGTAGGTGTTCCGGACAGGATGCTTATTCTTAGGGAGACTTGTTTTTCTGTTTGAATAACGCCAGAAGTATTCCTCAGGATGGACTGAAAATTAATTTTTTCAGGTGATTGAGCAATATTATAAAGAGGAAGTATGGACAAAAGGAATAACTTAAAATAATTCATATCATTTTTTTTATGGATAGTTTGAGTAAGATAACCAGAATTGGCAGTATTAAGTAATTATTCTTAAAAAACATCAACCTGACCGATAATTCGGATCAGGTTGTGTGGAAATACATTCAGAATTGCCCTAACCTAAAATACCTACTGAATGCTTGTTTTTTGTTGGGTTAAAGGATTAGTATGAAAAATGAGCTTATCCAGCTTTTGTAAAGAAATCATTTTTTCTTCAAAGGGAACCAATAAGGAAATGGTGTTTGTACTTCCACCGAAGGAAACCATCCGAATGGGAATTCCCCTCAGTGCTTCAAAAATACCAGGTAACAGATTTTCTGCATTGGTAATCTGATCGCCCACTATACTGATAATGGTGAAACCATCTTCAGCATGAATTTCTCCAAAGGGAGAAATATCGGTCATGATCTGTTCCAGTTTACTTCTGTTATCAATCGTCAGAGAAACAGATACTTCAGAAGTAGTAATCATATCGACAGGTGTATGATGTTTTTCAAAAATCTCGAACACCCGGCGAAGGAAACCGTATGCATTGAGCATTCTGCCCGAACGGATCCGGATGGCCGTAATATGATCTTTTGCAGCAATAGCTGTAACCAGATGACCTGATGATTCTCTTGAAATAAAAGTACCGGAAGCGGCAGGGGTAAAGGTGTTTTTTAATCGAATGGGAATACCCGCATTTTCGGCAGGAATAACACAGGTTGGATGTAGAATTTTTGCTCCGAAATAAGCCAGTTCAGCCGCTTCCCGGAAGGAAATTTTCCTTATAGGACTGGTGTTTTGAACATATCTCGGGTCATTATTATGCATGCCATCGATATCTGTCCATATAATTATTTCCTCCGCTTTTATTGCCGCTCCCAATATGGTTGCGGTATAATCGCTGCCACCTCTTTGTAAATTATCTACCTCTCCCTCCGCATTTCTGCATATATAACCCTGAGTGATCCATACATCGCAGGAACTGTTTTCTTCCATGATAAAAGATAGCCGCTTGGAAATCCACTCAAAATCAGGTTCTCCATCGGGCAAAATTTGCATAAAATCCAATGCAGATATGAGTCCTGCATGATAACCCCGATAGGTAAGATAAAGATGAAAAAGATGCGTAGATAAAATTTCGCCCTGAGCGAGTATTAATTTTGCGGTGGGTTCCGCATAAGAAGTAGTTAAAGTGAGTTCCAGCAGGGAAATAAAATCCTTCAGGATGCAAAGTCCCTTTTCCTGAAATTTGGTGGTTGGCAGCAGTTCTTTAATGAACAAATCATATTCCATACTAAATTCAAGGATAATGCTGGAACCGCTGTTAACATCTTTTTCTTCAAGGGCTTTATTAAAGTTAACCAGTTTATTGGTCGTACCGGAAACAGCGGACAAAACGATCCAGCGATGCTTTCCCGAAATAATCAGTTCCGCAACTTCTCTCATTCTTTGAGGGGTTCCAACTGATGTACCACCAAATTTCCAAACTTCCATGTGTCAGATTTATAAAGTAAAGGTAAAAGGGGAAATGGTTACTGCCAATTATTTGCTATATTTTGTACAAAATATATTATTTTTGTTAAAATTTTAACATTGAAAAAACTATCAGAAATAGTAGAAGAAGAAATAAAGCGTTCTCCTTTCTTAATGGAATCCCTTAGAGAGGGCTTAATCAATATATCTGCGCTGGCAAGAAAAATACAAAATCAGGTAACGCGTTCGGTGGGTAAAAAAGTGGAGTTAAATGCCATTATAATGACTATAAACAGGCTGCCTATTCAGGCTGAGGTCAGGATGGATCCTAATCTGGTTCGATTTATATCAAAATTAAGTGATGTCAGGGTCAGATCAAGTATTGTGGACTATACCTTTGTTCAATCGGGGACCCTGGTTCATGCCCAGACCGCCTTACTGGTTAGAGCTGCTGAACTGCCAAAATCATTTCATTCTATTTCTCAGGGAGTTACAGAAACAACCATTTTAGTTGATGAATCACTGGAAGGTGATTTAATGCATATATTCCGAAATGAAAAATGTATTGAGCAAGAGCGTGACTTAACCGTTCTGACATTTATATTACCAGCGGAAAACAGGGTATTATATGGATTCTATTATTTCATTTTGAGGGAATTTGCCTGGAATGGGATTAATTTAGTTGAAGTTATTTCTACCTCCAATGAATTCACGCTGGTTATTTCTTCAAAAGATTTAGATATTTCTTTTAAAGTCCTGGCTACCTTGCGAAAAGGTTAGGGTGACTTATGTAAATTCAGATTCACCAGAAACACACCGGTCAACAATAAGGTGGCGGCTAAAATGGAATGACCCGTCAGATTTTCACCGTTTAACTGCCAGCCAAGTAATACAGCGATAACCGGATTCACATAATTGGAAGTGGCAACTTTCTCGGGCTTCACATGGTGCAACAGATATTGAAAAGCGGAAAAGGCTATGATTGAACCTGCGAAAGTAAGGTAAGCAAAAGAAAACCAGCTTTTTAACGAGACTTGTTGAATTGAAAAAGATACTGGTTCTTTATTTAGAAAGGAAATAGTTAGCAGGATAAGGCCGCCTGATATCATCTGCAGCGAGGCGGAATAGGATTTTGATTGGGGCAAATGTGCATTTTTCACAGCTACCGAGCCCCATGCCCATGCTATAATTGCTGCACTGATAGCCAAAAGCCCTTTTAATGTATGCTTGTTCCAGGGAAAATCAGGTTGTCCCACCAGCACATAAATACCTGTCATACCCAGGAGTAGTCCCAGTATAGTCGTTGCCGCAGGTTTCCTTTTTTCCAGCTGCCAGACAAAGATGACAACCATAACAGGCTCAAAGGAAGCCATGAGGGCAGCAAGTCCCGTATCAATATATTGTTCAGCCCATACTACCATGGCGGTACCCATCACTAAGAACAGGAAACCCATCCAGGAAGCGGAAATAAACTGTTTTGTTTCGGGAACAGGATCCTTTTTCAGGTATCCAATACCAGCCATAATCAGGCCAGCCAGAATAAAGCGCATTCCGGACAACAGGAACGGAGGAATATCCTCCATAGCAATGAAGTTAACCAGATAAGTAGAACCCCAGATCAGGTAGATGGCAAGAAATGAAAAAATAATCAGCAGGGGATTACCTTGTATCTGGCTCAATGAGTGTTATCTTTAATCCTCATCATCATAATCGCCACCGTCATCACCGCCGTCATCGTAAGAATCATTATCGTCTAAATCGGAGGAATCATCTGCAATATCATCATCCAGATCGTTGACATCTCCATAAAGCAAAGAGGTATCATCATCTCCAAATGCATCTTTGGTACTGGCAACCCCCAGTAAATCATCATCAAATTCATCCGGATCAACAGCAGGTTTCTTTTTATTTGGGGATGATTTACGAATGACAGTAGTGATAATCCTTTTTTGAGGTGCCGTTTTTTCTATTTCTTTCCTTTCCTCCGGATATTCCAGCACAGGTTTAATTTTTTTCTCCGGGGGTTGTTGTTGTTCTGAAACCTTTGCTGCCATACTCTTGGTGGTGGTTGGTACGGCCAAAAGTCTGCGTTTGTCTATGAGTTCCCCTGTAATAATACATATACCGTAGGATTTATTTTTAATCCTTACAAGGGCATTCTGGAGATCCTGAATATGAACACGTTGACGAATAGCCATATTATTGAGCATTTCAACATCATTATTAATACTGCTGTCATCAACCCAGTCCCCGCCATGTTCATCACTTGTATTTTCCGTGATCTCCACTATTTGCTCCTGGAGCTCGGTCAAGTGTTTGGTAGCACGACTCAGTTTAGTTTCTATAATTTCGCGGAACTCATCGAGTTCTGCATCGCTGTAGCGTAATATTGGATTATTATCCATAAGGAGTTTTGAGGAAATTAATTCAAAATAAAGTGCAAGATTCCGAAGAATTTTTTAAAAAATATACTACTTGAAAAAAAATGTTTAAAAGATTTTTTTAAAATGAGCTAATTTCAGGTAAATCAGGTCATCAGGTCATTTTTCTAAATCTGATTTCATACATATCGCTTCTTCGGTTATTCAGTGCCTGAACACTGCCAAAGGCATGCAGTTCCTTTAATAATTCAAGATCTACATCAGCGACCACGGTCATTTCTGAATTTGGCGTTGCCTCTGCCCGAACCCCATTTACCGGAAAGGCAAAATCGGTAGGCGTGAATATACCGGATTGTGCATATTGTATATCCATGTTGTTTACTTTGGGTAAGTTACCTACACAACCGGCGATGGCCACATAGCATTCATTTTCAATGGCGCGTGCCTGAGCACACAATCTCACCCTGTTATATCCATTTTGAGTATCGGTAAGAAAGGGAACGAAAAGAATCTGTACATTATTACGTGCATACCAGCGGGCCAGTTCAGGGAAGCAAATATCATAATCAATCAGAATACCAATTTTACCGGCATCTGTATCAAATATTTTTAGTTTATTACCACCCACCATACCCCAGGCAGAAAGTTCAGAGGGCATCGGATGAATTTTATAGCATCCGTCCCAGGTACCGTCTCTCCGGCATAAATAACTGACATTTAATAAATGTCCATCCTCCAGGATCGGCATACTTCCGGTAATAATATTAATATTATAGGCCATGGCGTACTCGATAAATTTTTGAAGCAGTGGTTCTGTATATCGGGCCAGTTCCCTGACCGCCTTTGCTTCGCCCAGATGATTAAACTCAGCGAGTAAGGGGGCATTAAAAAGTGCTGGAAATACAATAAAATCAGATTTGTAATCACTTACGGCATCAACAAAATATTCAACCTGCTCCAGTAAGGCGTTAAAATTCCTGAAAAGCCTCATTTGCCATTGAACCAATCCCAGTCGAACCATTTGTTTACTAATGGTACTCAGTTCCTCTTTGCCCTGAAAATAAATATTATTCCATTCCAGCAGGGTAGCAAAGTCTTTGGATTCTGTATCCCCTGGCATGTAATTTTTCAGTATTTTTTTTACGTGAAAATTATTGGACATTTGAAAAGTTAAGGTAGGATCATAAATTTCCTTCAATTTTACCTTTTCGAGATATTCCCGGGGGGACATCAAATCGGCGTAATGTTTATAATTTGGAATTCTACCTCCCGCAATGATGGCGCGTAGATTTAACTTTTCGCACAAATCTTTTCGTCTGTCGTAAAGCCTTCTTCCCAATCGCAACCCCCGGTATTCAGGAGCTACAAACATTTCAATACCATATAAAACATCACCCTCGGCGTAATGGGTATTAAACGTATAGTTGCCTGTAATTTCCTGGAAGGTATGATTATCTCCAAATTTTTTGTAGTCCACAATAATAGATAATGCAGAAGCTACCACTTTCCCATCAACAAGAACGCATAACTGGCCCTCGGGGAAGAGGTCGAGTAATTTTTTTATATCATCCAGTTGCCAGTAATCACCACCTATGCCAGCATAAGCCTCTATCATAGCTTCCTTCAAACCAAAATAATCGTCGAAGTATAAATTTCTTAATTCAATTTTCATTGCATTATTATTTAAAGCTGACATTTGTAACCAATGCCATATATAGTCCTTATATAGTCATCACAATCAAAGGGCGCCAGTTTTCTGCGCAAATTCTTAACGTGGGCATAAATGAATTCAAAATTAGCACTTTCTTCCATGTGATCACCCCACAGATGTTCTGCAATTTTTTCTTTGGTCAGTACCCGATTTTTATTTCTGATCAGATAAAATAAGATATCAAATTCCTTTTTGGTTAAGGTTAGCAATACATCTTCAATGAACACCTGATGCTCCTGGGGAAACAAAACCAGTTTGCCAAACTGAATAGAAGTGTTGGGAAGATTGAATCTGCGCCTGTTGGTTACCTTTATCCGGGCCCAGAATTCTTTTGGATCTATTTCGAAAAATACGCAGTCATCAGCACCATGTTCCAGAAAAGTAATGATCTGGTCAAAAGAAGGCTGATCATACACTATGAAAAGACCGGTACCTGCATCATCCTGTCGGATCAACTTCGTTACCTGCAGGCCTTCCTGCCATTGTTGATGTAAAAACAGTACAATGACATCGTATGTATGGCTGTCTATTTTGAGTAAGGCATTTTTAAAATCTGCTGCTGTTTCACATAAGAAACCACATTTTATCCACCATTTTTGCCAATGGATTCTGCTTGTTTCATCAGCATCTGTCAACAGCATTTTCATAGGAAAAATTGTATTTTAAATGTTAAAGTAAGGCACCTTGCGATAATTGTACAAATTAGTATGTAATTTTTAAAAAATTCAAAATTTATTCAGATTTCCTCTTTTTTTTTGATTCAAAAAGCATTTTTTACTCATGAGTAAGAAGAAAAAGGAATCATTTAAAAAAGAGCCACAACTGGCCGATGACGCCTCACCGATTAAATTGAAGCGTGCGAAAGCTACGCCCGAAAAGAAAAAGTATAATAATCCTAAAAAATGGCTTCAGGCTTTAGATGAAGAAGATGATTATGAGCAATAAGCCTAATGATTAATCAGGTCGTGGCGCCCAGGGCCATCAAAATATTTTCTCCTGGAGAATTCGATCCCAGTAATCATTTTTACCCCAAAGCACTGAATGCGACCATCCATCCGATGGTTTCATTTTTCCTGAATCTGGACAAAGATCGCATCGTTAACAGATATTGTCACTTGCATCCGCTGGTTAAACCGCAGGCTTTAAAAGCTATTTTATCCTATCAGTGTAATCACTTTTTATGGGCAGGGGCCGATTTATTGAACGTCACTTCTGCGAGTGGACGAAGGCAGATGGTAATTATTGAAAATAATTCCTGTCCGTCGGGTCAGAAATCAATGCCATTGACCGATGATCATCAGGAACAAGGGAGCTATAAAGATTTAATTGAGCGAACTTTTTATCCTTATTTGCTGAAGCACGCGACCATGGAAGGAGGTCTTGCTGTGTTGTATGATAAGAACCTGATGGAGGCTGCGGGTTATGCAGCTGTTTTGGCAGATACCTGTATGGAAAAAGTTTATTTGGTCCCTTTTTTCGATGAGGATAGTTGTGATTTTGCTCGCTTTCATCAGGGAGTTCTTGAAATTGCAGATGAAAACGGCCAGTGGAAACCAATCAGAGCGGCCTTCCGTTATGTAACACAGCGACCCTGGACCAGAATACCTCTTCAAAGTAAAACGCTTATATTCAACCCGATTATTGCATGTTTGGCTGGAGGCAGAAATAAAATGACAGCAGCTAAAGCTTACTCAGATTTTAACAGGGAATGGGAAACGTTTGGATTACATATTAATACGCCGCAAACAATCTGGGACGTAAAAAAAGAAGAGATTCCCCAATATATTGCGGCATTTGGTGGTCAGGGCGTTATTAAGGTACCCTATAGTAATTCCGGACAAGGGGTTTTTACTATTGTTTCGGAAAGGGAGTTACATGATTTTATGAAACTGGCATTTCCTTATGACCGGTTTGTTGTGCAAAGTCTGATTGGTAATTACCACTGGAGCTCTGAAACTTCTGCGGGCAAACTATATCATGTGGGTACCATTCCCAATTCAAAAGGCAGAACTTTTGTCGCTGATCTGAGAATGATGGTCAGTTCCACCAAAGCTGGTATTTTACCTTTATGTACTTATGCCAGGCGTGCCAGATTACCTTTAGAAGATGACTGGACTGCCGATGCTTCTTCCTGGGATATGCTGGGCACCAATCTTTCCTTTAAATTGCCTTCCGGAGAATGGGACAGTGATACCCATCGGTTAATATTGATGGATAGAAGAGACTTTAATAAATTAGGCATTGGGCTGGATGATTTGATAGAAGCTTATATTCAAACGGTACTGTCTATGGTTGCCATCGATAAAATGGCAGAAAGGCTTATTTCACCGTATGGGGAATTAAATAAATTTAAATTCAAGCAAGTTAATGATGATCAGGGGTTAATGAATGAAATTATGAATTTTGAATGACTTTTTACGACTGGGATAATTGACCCAACACATTTCTTTCATAATATTTTACCGCTTGAATTCGATTATCCACCTCAAATTTCTGATAAATAGCCTTTAAATGGAATTTTACCCCATTCATCGAGATATTCAGAATACTGGCAATATTATCATACGTTTGTCCTTCTGCCAGCAGTTTTAAAATATCCAGTTGTCGGGGCGTCAATTTTTCTTCTCCCTGAGATTCATCTTCCATACTGGGTCGATGATGATGAACGAGTTTTTTTAAAATGGACGGAGAAAAAAATAAATTTTCTTCGCGTGTCCACATATCAAAAAAATAATCATCGCCATTTTCTGATAAAAAATATCCGCTGATTCCAGCATTTAGTAAGGTTAACATCGTTTTTACCGAACAATCAGGTCCAAAAAGTATAATCTCTGTGTGTAACTGTTTTTTACGGAGAACTTTCAAGGCTGAATAATTTTCTTCATTTATCTTTTGAGGAGCTTCAATCAGCAAATAATCAAAGGAAGTACGTTTTGGCATGCCATGGATAAATGTACTCAGACTATGAGCCTCTCCAAGGATAATTACATTCGGGTTCGAAGCTAGTCTTTTCCGAATTTTTTCAAAACATTGAGATTTATTGTTATATATAAGTCCAAACTTCTTCATTGATTACATTTTTCAACAAAATACATTATAAAAAAAATGAATATCAACTCGGATCAAGGATTTGCTCGTAAACTAGATGAATATGCAGTTAGGCTGAATAAAAATAAAGGGAGAGGTACTTAACTCTTGAAAATGGAGACGATTTGATGTCTCGTGTTTACCTCAAGTTTCTTATAAATATTCATAATGTGATAGCGAACGCCATGAATGGTAATATTCAGATTGGTAGCAATCTGGTTATAGGTTAGCCCATCGACTAAAAATCGAATTAGTTTGATTTCAATATCGGTTAATTTTTCATTTTCTTTATGTGATTTTCCCGGATTTTGAAAATAACCGATAATTCTCCTGGCAATACTGGCACTTAATGGACTACCTCCTTCTTCCATACAATCTAACAATTTATCTTCCATTTCTTCAAAGGTAAGTCCTTTGACCAGGTAGCCAATGGCCCCTCTACTGATGGCCTGGAAGATTCTGTCGTTATCTATAACGATGGTATGAATCACAACTTTTGTATTTGGAAATGCCTTTCTTATCTTAGGTAAGCCATCGATGCCATTCAGAAAGGGAAGATTAAGGTCCAGAATGATAATATCAATATTGGCATTTGTTTTTGAAAACTTGACAAGCCTGTCCACTTCATTGGTTTCAAAAACAACGTTGAATTTATCAGACTGGTCAAAGTAGTTCCTGAAACTTTTGACAATATTCGGGTCGTCCTCAACGATAGCTAACTGATACATTTTATTTATTTTTAATCTATTCAGATACCAAATTAAATGCTAATCATAAAGTAAGCATTTTTTTTTGGATTTCATAAAAAAACTAAATGAATATTTAGTCATGTCTTTTTATACCCTGACATTACAGGACATTATAAACTGATGAGAATCATTATTGAAATGAAGGGTTGCCTCCATTCTTTTTGCTCTTTTCTGCATAATATTCATGCCATGACCGGTGGAAAAGGCCGTTGAACTTCTGGTTTGAAAGCTATTGATGATTTCCAGGGTCAAATAGCTCCTTTCATAATTCATATTAATTACTACCCTTGAATCGGGCGCGTGTTTAAGTATATTCTGAATGGCCTCTGTAAAAATCATCATCAGCTGGTGTCTTATTGTAAGTGTCAAATTCTTTTCCGTAGGAATCATTTCAGAAATATGATAGGCTACCTTTATGCCTTTTTCAAGTAAATACCGGTCACTATAATCCTGAAACCTTACAATCAAATCCCTGAATTTTTGTCTTCCGAGGTCTATAGCCCAGATGATACCAGAAATGGCAAGATTAACCCGCCGGCATTCCTGAATAATATTGGTTAATTCAAGTTTAATTTGATCTTCTGAATTCCCTTTATTTGCCAGTAATTTATTGGCACCATAGTTGATCGAGAAAATCATACTTCCCATCCTGTCGTGAAGATCCTCTGCAATTTCAAGCCTGACATTCTGCTCTTTTTGTAATTGATTCAATTTATTTGAAATGATAAGATAAAGAATGAAAAATAATAGAATCAATAATAAAATAAGCACATAGGTTTGCTTGTACCAGACAGGTTTTTGAATGATTTGTAATTTTTTAACCGGGCCAACCCAACCCCTTTCATTCGTGCTGCTTTGAATTTCAAGCGTATATGCTCCTTGTGGCAATTTATGATACTGAATGGGAACCTGACCTTTTGTGTATTGCCACCTGTTATCATAACCATTTAATCGGTAACGAAAGGTTTGGTTTTTGAAATCAAAATAATTATTTCCGCCTAAAAAAATTTTTACAGGGGTATGAAACCATTTCAGAACAATACCTTCTTCCGAATTTAAATGGATATCTTTTCCATCTTTACTGTCATATATTTCAATATCTGAAATGAAAGGGGTTGGTTTAACCGTTGAGGATGTGATCATATCAGCAGGATTAAAATAAGTGACACCTTCAGTACCACCGAAAAATAAAACCCCGTCTTTTGATTTAAAATGGGAAATAGTATTGAATTCATTACCGATCAGACCATCATTGGTACTAAAATTTTGGACAGTATTGTTTTTTATATTTACCAGTGATATGCCATTGGCAGTACTCAACCATAAAGAATTTCCTCCGTCAGATGCATAAATGGCATAAATTTCATTGGATGGCAGCCCTTCATTCATAGTAAATCTGGAAAGTATTTTATTCCTTTCAACATCATAAAGGATGATACCTATCTGATGGGTGGATAACCATAATTGCCCTTTTTTATGATTTAAAATATGGTTTATTCTGACTTTTGTGTTGGAAAGTACCCTGTTTACTTTAAAGGAATCTGGCATCCACCCTTTATTCAGGTCAAAAAGGAGTAAACCTCGGTCAGTCCCAATCAGAAATGAATTTGAATCGCGTTTGAAAAAATCAAATAACTGAAGATCTTTCTTTTTATTTTCAAAAGGAAGTTCTTTAAATGCCAGATTTTCAGGCTTTATGGTGAAAATTTTTGTATTTCCAAAATAAATAATTTCTTTCTCCTTATCATGGTAGGCACCCCTGAACCCAAGTCCACTGCTACTCAGAATGAGGCCATTATTTTCCTTGAACTGGTTTTTCTTTAAATCAAGTATGCCATATCCATAATAGTTTTCCAGGGTAGTAATAAGCGTATCTCCTTTTTTAAAAATAGGTTTAAAACAAATATTGATATTACTTTTTGTGGCAGGTAAGGGGTTTAACTGATTGCGCTTTCTATCCCATTCATAAAGTCCGGCATAAGTAGCAATAATCAATTTGCCGTTTTCATTTTCCAGAATTCCCCGTACACTTTTTCCCTCCAGTGCCTTAATAGATTTGAACTGAACAGACTTTTCCTTCAACAGGATAATGCCATAACCTGTCCCAATCCAGATAGTATTCAGGTTATCTTTAAAAAACTTAAGTTCCCCTTTTCCGAATTTCATAAATTCCCTTTGTGGAAATCCACCAGTCTGGATAATATCGAAAACCGGAATTCCATTGGCAGGAAAACCCGGTTTAAACAGATGATGATCATCGAACTGAACCGGAATCCGCTTATTTTCAACATTAAAATAATTTATACCTAAAAGTTCTCCGTTTACATTTATTATTTGTTGAAACCAGTTGATAGGTTTATCTCTGTTCAAAAAAATACCTTTTTTTAATCTGTTTTTTCTTTTATCAAACAAAAGGCATCTTCCATCCAGGTCAGTAAAACAAATATTTTTTTGTGGATCCTCCATAATCATAGTGATTTCTGTGGAGTGGGAACTTATCCATTGAAAGGATAGGTTTTTTCCAGGTGTTGAAACAAAAATATGTTCATTGGTACTAAACCAGATGTTTTGTTGATGATCTTTAAACAGTGCGCTGATTTTTTTATTTTGGAAAATTTTTTTGCTTTTTCCATTCCTGGGATTGAATATCAGTAATCCATCTGATCCCGCTATCAAGATATTTCCTTTGGAATCAGTAATTAGATCAAAGATTTCATTACTCTCATTGATAGCGGGAATTGCAGGATCTTCAAAGCGGGACGTAAATTTATGACCATCAAACCGTATAAGTCCCATATCCCGTGATCCAATCCACATGATTCCCTCCTCATCCTGCGTAATACCTGAAATATTTCGGGAGGGAAGTCCCTCGTTGGTTCCCAAATATTTGGTAAAATACTTGGTTGGGGTCTCTATGGAAAACCCTTTTTGGATAAATAATAAGAAAATCAGTTGTAAAATCCAGAGGATTCGAATGTACGGCATGACCTTATTTTTTTCTGCATAGTAACAAAAAAGTATCACTAAAATACGAAAACAAATGATTGATTAATAAACTAAATGCTTATCTATTTATCCTGAACTATTTTTTGAAAACACCCAATTATATATTCAAAAAAGTTAAAATGTGTGTTTGTTTTTATAAATATTTGTTTTAATCAATTGTAATATTTAAAATAATGTAAATCAATATATTACAATTTATACATATAAAAATAAATAATACGAAGGCTGCTTTTTCTGTTTAACACTACCTTTTTGGGTAGTGAGTTCCGGGTAGGTTCTTTTTTGATTTGTAGAAGCAAAAATGGTATAACCTCTCAAACTACAACAGATGAAGATCGCGAATCGTATGTTCGTGCTGACCTGCAGCATCCTTCAATTTTCTTTTTCAGGACTTATTAGCCAGGAATGTTTTGAAACGCATGCCACTAAATATCAGGGTGGATTTCACAGTAATATTATGATTCGGCCTGATAACAAGGTGGTCATCTGGGGAGATCCTACCCCAATGGGTATCAAATATTCACCCACTTTAGTTCCCAATCTGGAGGGTACGCCCATAGAAGTTGGAACATCAGGTGCTCCATGGAATGAAGATGGTTGGGGCTGGAATTCTATGTTTATCAGGACTACCACTAAGTTTTATGGTCATGGAACTGGTTTTTTACCCGCTACTTTTAATACAGGTCCAACCCTTAGTGGATCTGCTTTTCAAGATTTAACAAGTCAATTGCCCGCAGGCGTAACACCATCCTCCATCTTGAATATGATAAATTCGAGAGAAAACATCGCATTGATAACCAAAAGTGGTGATTTATGGATGAGGACAACCCACGATTTTAACGTACTTGGAAATGGTTCTACCAGCAATCCAAATCGGAAGCAATGGTTCAAGGTATCCATCTCCAAAGTGAAAAAATTTCAGGCATATAGGAGTGCGGCTATTGCACTCACGGAAAATGGAAATGTTTATGTCTGGGGTTTAGGGGTGCTTCTTGGTGACGGTTCTGCTGCCAAAAATTACAATATACCAACCCTGTTGGATAATTTTTATTATGGTGGTAAAACGGCGGTGGACGTTGCTTGTGTAAAGGGCCCCAATTTTTATATTCATACCAGCGATGGCAGGGTTTATAGTTGGGGGCCAAACGGAGTTTCCCTTGGTAATAACAACACCACTTCCACAACGCCCAGAACGATAAAATTATGTAGTGGGGGAGAGCTATCTGATATTGTAAAAATAGATGGTGCCAATGAGAGTGGTCTGTCTTGCATAGGTTTCCTGAATTCTGATAATACTTTGTTCAATTTAGGGGAGAATAATTCAGGTATGTTGAGTGGCACACCTAATTATACCTGTCCTCTAAAGGTGACAAGTTCCCTTTTCAGAGATTTTACTTATGGAGGTCATTATACGGTTGGATTTAAATTAAACTCTTGTGGAGAGGGATTATATTGTTACTGCGGTCACCGTATTAATGGTTCCATTGGAGATGGTAGTACAAATTCTGGTTTTGTCCAGAATTATCTATGTCTCAAGGGCATTTTTGAGTTTTATTGCCTTCAAAGTGCTTATGATTACGGTGATGCACCCGCTTCCTACCATAATGGTAATACGCCGAAAGCAGGAATGAATATAACCTTGAGTTTAGGTGCCACTCGAGACTTTAATCCGGGTCCTGTGCCTGTAGCAGCTGGTGCAGATGCGGGAGGAACGGCAGGGGACGGGTTGGATGAGGATGCGCTGGTTTTACCCATGCCCATTGTGGAAGAAGGCTCAACGGATAGCGTCATATTTCAAATAAAAGTTAAAAATCAAACAGAGTGTACTGCCAATCTCTACGCCTGGATAGACTGGGATAAGGATGGAAAATTTGAATTAAATGAAGCAGCACCTGTACAGATATCTACTCACAGTACTCAGGCCTTAACAGATTATTATGTCCGCTTTAAAGCACCTGGTACCCAAACATCTGGTAGAACGTATCTTCGGTTTTTCCTTTCCAAAAATAGTTTAACGGATGATGCTGGTACATCGAATATTGATGAACGCTCAGTAGGTGTCTCCTCTGACGGAGAAATTGAAGATTATGGCTTTATGATCACCCCTCAACCAGATGGTCCGCCAATTATTACTGCACAACCAACAGGTGCAGATAAGTGCCTGGGATTAACGCATACCCTTTCTGTCGGTATTGACGCATCGAAAAGTGGAAAAGTGAACTATCAATGGCAGAAAAAAGCCATTGGTGCCCTTGATAATACCTATGTAGATGTACCCAATGCAACTTCCAATACCTTAATTTTCAATCCGGTAAGTCTTTTAGACGAAGGTACCTACCGTTGTAAGTTAACTAATACCTACAAGACAAATCAACCGGGTACTACCTACACAAATCCTGTAAATCTCAAGCCTATCACCACGGCTGAATTCAAATTTTAAATCCCACTGTTAAAGGCCTAATAGAGAAAATGATGAAAACTACAACGACACCCATTTCCATCAAAGGTATTCACATTATTTCAAGTAAATCAATCCGGCAATTTTTTTCGGGTTGTATTTTCTTATTAATTCCGTTTTTCACCTTCAGTCAGACCTGGACGGGTAACACGAGTGATGACTGGAATACAGGAACTAACTGGACGGGAAATGCCGTTCCAGGTACTACTTCTACGACAGTGGTGATTCCTTCAACCGTAACCAGTGGTCGCTGGCCTAAATTGAGTGCCAATGCTACGGTAGGTATCCTGACGATGAATGCTGGATCCCAACTCGATGTAAATGGATTTACGCTTTCTTCCCAGTATGGTACGAATATAAATACGGCTACCATTAATGATGCCAGCGGGGGAAATGGCAATTTGATTTCAGGAAGTACTGCTTACAACGGTAGTTTCAATATTCAAAATTCTACATTCCATTCCAAGGCTCAAATAGAAAGTGGTGGAACTTCTACTGCAAACAAAATTTTAATCTGGGGTTCCACTTTTAATAAGGACTTATCTGTTCGTAGTTATGGCCAAGCCTATTTTTGGTTAGGGTCAAACTCGGCAAATGGCGCCCCTGCAAATACTTTTCCTAATACATACAATGGGGATGTAACTGTTAATCATAATGCGACAAACAGTGGTGTCCAAATGGTGGTTGAAGTAGGAAATGTAGGTAAGAATGCAGTGTTTAAGGGGGATTTAACAGTTAACATGAATTCTGGCGCTCCATATTTTGGTCCAGGAACACACGGTGGAACCCACACCATCGATGGTAATTATACTTTTAATAAGCAAGGAGGGGCTGGAGTGGTGCATTTAGGTGCCATTAGTTATACTTCTTCGGCTACTTTAAATGTCAAAGGTGACCTCATTTATAATGTAGCCGCAGCAGCAACTACCAATACGACCTACCTGGGCGCCAATACAGCAAATGGCACGGTTGGGATAGTCAATGTTACAGGTAAGGTGGACTTTAGGCTCGATGCGCAAGCTAATAATTCAGATGATTTAATCCTGCGAAATATTAATAACAGTAGTTATTCAGGTACAAGAGGTGATTTAGTAACGAGGGTGAATATCGGAAGGGTAGATATAAGGAATTGTAACCTGGTACTGGATTCATTGTCTCTGCCAGGTGCAGACTACACGGTACTACTGGATAATGTTCTGAATACCAATACAGTATTTATTCCACACAATGATGCCAGTAACAGAACCTATATTGATGGTAACCGGATAGGGGGTAATGTTTTGTTCAGGCAGAATGTGGCCACTGCTGCTGGTGATTATTTTTGTAGTGGTTCAAGAACAACCACCAGTACCGGTGCCAAAGGGAATGTCTATCTGGGAAATCTTAACATGGAGCTTGGCGGAACAGTAAATGGAATAATGCAAATTGGTCGCTACAGTACAGATAGTATTTATGGAAATCTGAATCTTTCTAAATGGGGTATTGGCGATTTGTATATGAGTCCTGGTGCCGGAAGGTTATATGTTGGGGGAAATGCCACCTTTACCCAAACCGGTACCGGACAAGGAAATCTCTGGGTATCGACAGATGGAAATGTTACCATTAAGGGCGATTTTAGCATAACTGCACCTAATACCATCATTGATTTTAATGTGAACACTGGAAACAAGATTTCCATAGGCGGTAAATTTAACTTCGATGGAAACCATACCGGAAGTCCGACGATGACTTTTGTTAATTTTGAAGTTGCGACGAATGGCGGTATCTTCAGGACGGGTGCAAAGGCAACCGGAGGAACTTCCTCGTCAGTCGGGCCGGGGAAGTTAATCATAAGAAATAGCATACTGAGAGACAGTATTTATGAAATATATGATATAACCAATGCAGATATCTATGATAATCAGTTTTTTGGTGATTCTCTGTATCTGGATCAGACCCTGGCAAACAGTACTACCTACATCGATGGTAATAAATTTAATGTCAGGTCTTCCGCCTTTGGCATGGATTGTATCAATTCATGGGTTTACTTTGCATCTGCCTTTAGAGCATCCGGTACTAACCTGGGTAATGCCTATCGGGGTAATGTCTATGTAAAAACATCGCCTTCCTCTTCCACGGTCTATTATAATAGTCATTGGGGGCGGACCGCCATGGATTCCATTTATGGAAATTTCACTGCCGATGTCAAGGACCAGACTCAGGTTTGGTACGCCTATGATGCTTCCGGCAAGATGTGGATAGGTGGAAATGTGGAGGTTAATGCCCCGGGAACAACCGCAACGGGTTATTTTTACGCAACCACAGGTAATGTCCAGGTCGTTGGAAATATGGATATCTACTGGCCAAGGGGTGAAATCGATTTCACGCCGGTAGCTCCAAACAAGTTTACGGTTGGGGGTACCTTTTCGTTCGATGGCGGCATCTTGAATGATGTAGTAAATTATCGGTTCCAGTATTTTGAGGTAGGGACTAAGGGAGGTATCATTAAAACAGGCGTCAAGGCTACTGGTGGTTCCGGTGGTTCCAACGGGCCTACTTTCCTTTCTGTTAAAAACAGTACCCTGTCTTTCGACCGTGCAGAATTTTATGGCATTAATACATTTGAATTTCTGGATAGCAGATTCAATGGTGATTCCCTTTTTACGGAGGTGAATAATGACGGTGGATATAGCTATCTGGATGGAAATATTTTTGATGTCCGAGCTGTGGCAGTATCCTCAGCCAGGAAATTTAACTATAACTGGTTATTGATTAACTCTGCAGCGCGTGCAGATAACAGTACCTCCGGTGCCAAGGGTAATGCCTACAGGGGTAATCTAAGCGTATATAATCTTGGAGACTACAACAGCTCAACCGGTGGTGGAGCTGCCCTCGTATTCCGCTTAGGTTCAGGTGCCACTGATTCTATATATGGTAATGTAGATGTCTTCATGGAAGATTACAGTCAATTCTGGATGTCATCTGCTTCAGCTACCCTAAGTAAAATATGGATTGGCGGAAACTTCAATTTCCTGAATAAAAATCCTATTAATGGTTATCTCTGGGCTACTACCGGTGCGGTAACTATAGAAGGAAACATGAATGTAAAGGCGCCTTCCTGGCTGGATCTTAATTTTACGCCAACCTCACCCAATAAGTTTATAGTAAAGGGAACCTTCGACTTTGATGGAAATGTAAATAACAATTATCCTATGTACTTCCAGTTTTTTGAAGTTGGTACATTAGGGGGAACTTTTAAAACAGGATCGGCAGCTACAGGAGGTGTTTCAACTTCTGCGGGACCAGGAAAGATAAACATAAAGAATAGTATTCTAAGAAATCCCCAATATGACTGGTATGGTGTAGATCATGCAGATTTATTTGATAACCAGTTTTTTGGCGATTCGTTATTCATGGATCAAACAACAGGTAACTGGACGCTGATAGATGGTAATACCTTTAATATTCGTTCTGCAGCTTTTACAAGCAAATTACTGAATTCATGGGTTTATTTCCAGTCGGGTTCCCGTATAGCCAATAATATTTCAGGGGCAAAAGGAAATGCCTACAAAGGGAATGTAAGGTTTGCGCAGCTTAATACTTCAGTAACCAATTATGTGCAAACTTATATTGGGTATGGTGCCATGGATTCTATTTATGGAAATTTATGTACTGAATTCAGGGATTATGGGCGGCTTTACCTGGCTCATAACAGCGCAAGTACAAGTAAAGTGTGGGTAGGTGGCAATATGAAATTGACTTCACCCACTACAGGAATAGACGGTGAACTGGTAGCTACGACTGGTGCTGTTACAGTTGCCGGAAATATGGAGGTAAACTGGAGGAGAACGAATGTGGACATAACACCCACTTCCCCAAATAAATTTCAGGTGGCGGGTACCTTCAATTTTGATGGAAATGATATTGGGGATCCAACCATGAATTTCCAGTTCTTTGAAGTAGGTACCAGAGGAGGCTCCTTCCTCACAGGGGGTGCTTCAACCAACGGCATTTCAACCAGTGCAGGTCCTGGAAATCTGGACATAAGAAATTCTATTTTCAAAAATGAAACGATAAAAGCCTTTGGAGTTAATGAATTTAGCTTATTTGATAATACTTTCGAAGGTGGTTTGGCACATTTTCAAGAAACAACAACGGGTTATTCCTATTCAGACGGTAATAAGTTTACCGTTGATTCAACCGTGTTTGATGGCACAAATACTTCCGGAAATATTTGGTCCGGGTCAAGGAATACCAGTGTAACGGGTGGAACTAAAAACACATATAAGCATTTGACTTTCCTTTCCAGCAATGCAGGCGCAAGTAACCTGAATAACGGTATCTCCATGCATGGCTCGGACAGTATTTATGGAAACCTTAATGTGCAGTTCAAAAATACAGATATGTTTTATTTCGGCTACAATGCAGCCGGATATACCGCAAAATCAAATATTACTGGCCATTTTAATTATACCCACACCGGAAGTACCCATAATGGGGGAGGAAATATTCGTGCCCGGCATGGTAACGGAGTAAGAATCAATGGGAATGCAGATTTTAAAATGGGCACAGGCCGAATTGAAATCAATCAGATAAATAATCAAAAATTTATTATAGATGGTACCTTAAACATAAACACAACCACCCAGACCACCTCTCCTGGACTGGATATGTACCGGGTGGAAGTAGGTACCAAAGGTGGAACCATCAAAATGAATGCCGTTGGTACCACTAACCTATACAATAATATTTTTCAGAATACAGAAATGTTCCTGAGTCAGATGAATACAGGAACGGTTCAGGATAATAAAATACTTACCGACACTATCCAGTTTGGTTACACCGGGGGGTCTAATTACGTTAATGGAAATACCTTTAAGGGCGGTACCCACATGGTGATGCAAAATGCCGGTACCATTTATGTTCAAAATAATGGGAATAACTTCCAAAGCCACTTGCGATTGAGAAGTAGCATGACAACAGGTACCCAACAGTTCTTTTTAAGCAATTTTGCAGCAGATACCTTAGGTGGGAATCTGACTTATTGGGGGGACAATTATCCTTCCCGCTGGATTTACCACCATGCAACCAACCATTTTGTATTTAATGGCAGTGCCGATCAGCAGGTGAATAGTTTAAGTACAGGACTTGTTCACAGATGGAGTGGCATTAATATCAATAAACCGTCTGGGAAAGTATTTGTCAATAGTCCGCTTATTGTGGATGGAAATATCCATTTAAACAAGGGTATTGTTGAAACTAAATCGACTTCAAAACTTAACTTTTTCGCGGGTATTGTGGCCAATGGTGCAACCGATGCCAGTTATGTAGATGGTCCGATGAATAAGGCGCTGGCTTCTGGCGAAGTATTTACAGCGCCTTCAGGAAGAGGCGGATTTTATGCACCTGCAAAAATTTCGGTAGGTGCCAATACAGGAAATTCATTTGATATAGAATATAAACGGATCAGCCCGATAAAGACCTTTGGGTCAAAGTTTGAAGATCCGATCAAGATTATTAGTAATAAAGAATTATGGCAGATTGACAGAACGGCTGGAACAGCTGCTGCTTCTGTGCAGTTAAGTTATAATGCCAATAGGAATGGGGCCAATTATATTACAGACCCATCCAAAATAAATGTGATGCGTCACAATGGCACCTTCTGGGCTAACCAGGGAAGGATCGGCAATACAACAGCTACGTCCCCTCAGAATAGTTTCATCGAGGCCAGTAATGTTACCCAGTTTAGTCCATTTACTTTAGGTTCAACAGATGATACCCAGATAGATGAGGGATTACCCCGTTTTATTATTCATCCTGTTGGAGAAATTGTCTGTTCCAGAGAGACCGTTACCTTAAAAGCAAAATCAAGGGATGCTGCGGCCACCTATCAATGGTATAAGGATACAACACCTATTGCCGGAGCGACAGATACCTTGCTAAAAGTAACGATTTCAGGAATTAATGATGCCGGAGAATACTACTGTGTAGCAACCAATGCAGAAGGTTCCTTGAACAGTCTTTCTGCTATATTAACCTGGGTGCCAACACCACCAAAAGCAGTTACCTTAACCAATGGCTCTTCTACCGTTTGTGAAGGAGAAACCGTTAATATCAAATTAGGTTCAAAACCTCAATATGTAAAATGGTATAGAAACGGTACATTGATATCTGGCGCTACCGATACCGTTTACAGAGCTGCCACTTCAGGCGCTTATTATGCGGTGATGGAAGATTCTATTGCGCCACAACAAAAAATAGGGCCAACCAATACATCGTTCCAAACTTCAGAGAACAATACAACCATTACTCATTTGCTTTTCGATGCCTACGCAGGGTTTACCCTGGACTCTATCAGTGTAGAGGTGACAACGGCACAAAATTATACTTTTACCTTGAAAAACAGGCTGGGTGTTACCTTAGGTTCAAGAACCAGGTCCCTTGTCGTTGGAATTAATAAGGTTTATCTTGGCTTTGCCGTACCAAAAGACTTTGACTATCAGCTTGGGGTAGCCAGTGCCAATGGTCTAAAGACCTTTAATGGAACCAGCTATCCTTATACAACTAATGGTTTGGTATCTATCAGAACTTCCAGTCTGGGTACGTCAAAATATCTTGGATTATTTGACTGGATTGTTCGTGTAGATGGTCTTGGCTGTTTTGTCACTACGGACACAGTAAACGTGGTGGTAAATCCAAGACCAATCACTAGTTTGACCAACAATGGCACAGCCATAACTTCCTTCCAGCTTTGTGAAGGAAATCGTTTATTATTGAAAGCAAGTACCGGAACAGGATATACTTATGAATGGACTAAAAATGGGGTCAGCATTCCTTTTGCCACCGCTGATACGCTGCCGGTAAGAGAAGGAGGTATTTACGGGGTAAAAATCACCATTGGTTCAAGTGGTTGTTCCGCTACAAGTTCCTCAACGGAAACCGTAAATGTTACCTTAAATAAATTGCCTGAAATAACGGTACCTCCCAAAGGGGTAAGTATTCCTCAGGGATTCCCATTGACACTCAGTGCTACCGTAACAGGAGCCACTGCCTATCAATGGTACAGGAATGGCGTTGCCATAGCTGGAGCCACTCAGGCAACTTATACAGTGTTAGTTGCAGATACGACCCTTCATTCTGGTAATTATTATGTCAAGGCTACAAATTTATGTGGTGATGCGCAGAGTTTCCCGGTACCCGTTACTGTGTATCCTGCTAAAACGACTGCAGGATTTGTAAACCTAACCCCGAAAACAGTAAATATTTGTCCAAAGGATAATGTGTCCATGATCGCCGATGTCAAGGATACCACAGGCGTAACCTATCAATGGTATAAAGGAAATACTAAACTAACAGGAGTTACCTCAAGGATATATTCCATCATGAATATTGACAGTGCACAGCATGCCGGAAATTACTGGGTAATTGCCACCGGCCCCTGTGAAATTGACACGTCCAAGTTTTATACCATAACGGTATTTTGTCCCGATCCGGCAATCCTTTCCGGACCTAATGATGTTACCATTTGTGAAAACCAGAACTTTAGTTTAAGTCTGGCTACGAAATATGTAGATTCTTACCAGTGGTATAAATATACCAATACCCTTATTACAGGCGCAACGGACAGTATTTATCAAAGAATTAAAGCTGTACCTTCTGAGTCTGGCAAATATTTTGTGGTACTTAAGAACCAGTGGAATACCACCGTTTCCAAAAACGTGAATGTCATCGTTGATCCTTTGGCAGTAATCACTCAACAACCGCTGGATACGACTATATTAAAATTAAATCCGGTCACCTTCAGTGTAAATGCAGTAGGTGCTGCCGCTTATCAGTGGCGCTATAACGGAAATATTATACCAGGGGCCACCAGCAGCACCTATACCATTCCGGTGGTCTATTTCTCTCATGCTGGTAACTATTCATGTGATGTATTCTCCACAACAGGCTGTTTGACAAGTTCAAGACCAGCCAGATTGAATGTGGTATTAGGACCTCCACCAAAGATTACAACACAGACTGATTCTGTAACTATTTGTGAAGGTACTCCTTTAGATATCATTGTAGCTATAAAACCACCACCTGATACGCAACCAGTTCGTGTTACGTGGTATAAGAACAACGCATTTTTGAGAAGTGACCTGCCAAGTGCTTATACCATAAATAGTGCGGGTGACTATGAATATCAATATTACAAGGCATCTGCCGCCATAGCTGATATTGGGACATATCATGTATTATTTGAGGCATTGGATAGTTCCACAGCTGTATCTAAAAGCGTTCCGGTACAGGTGAATCCGAACCCGATAGCAATAACTACACCAACAGGTAAGCAGATTATATGCGCTGGTGATTCTGTAGTTCTTAGTTCTTCAACTGGAGCAAAATACCAATGGTTACGATTAGACACCACTTTCCAGGATCAGGTAATCTTGAATGCGGTGAACAGAAAATATACTGTTAAAAAGAGTGGTGTTTATGCTGTGCTGGTAGATAATGAATTTGGTTGTCAGACACAATCTGCGCCAGATACTGTGGTGGTTAGAACCTTACCTGACCCAACTTTTACCCCCTCTACTTTAATTGCCTGTGTGAATGATACGATTACCTTAACGGCAAACGATCCATCACTTACCGCTTACCAATGGTTCCTCAATGGGAAAGCTATTTCGGGGGCAACGCAAAATACCTACAAGGCTACGGTTACCGGGGATTATTTCTTGCAGGTAACCAATGATGCAGGCTGTAAAAATGCAGACTCTACCCGTCAGATTACCTCCCTTTTATTCAATGTTTTACCTACCGTTAACTGGATTACAAAAGACTCAGCACGAATTTGCGAGGGCGAAATGTTTACCATGAAAGTGGGTAATTTCGTAAGTTATCAATGGTACAAAACGGGAACAGGCCTTATATCAGGCGCAACAGCCGCTACCTATACTACAGGTACACAAGGTTTTTATACAGTGGAAGTTATGGATACCAACACTTGTAAATCGCCTATGTCAGCTCCCTTCTTTTTAAGAGTAGA
>Ga0169931_10000978_pt1 | contig 47361 bp, 30 predicted proteins | sample Kivu_15m_20L_FD_129675 | JGI IMG/M metagenome (GOLD analysis project Ga0169931, IMG submission 129675) | Freshwater microbial communities from Lake Kivu, Western Province, Rwanda to study Microbial Dark Matter (Phase II) - Kivu_15m_20L... | ecosystem: Environmental > Aquatic > Freshwater > Lake... | reverse complement strand
CTTTCTCAAAATGGCTATGATGACCTCATCTTACCTCAGCATCTCCTCCATCTCTTCCCTCAAGAAAGCATTGTTCTTAAAAATGTTTTAGAGATGGGCAGATGCAGCCATTATGTCAGTTTTTGTTCTATTATTGGCTTCCCTGAGATCCTAGTTGGCTATCACAATATCCTTGCTTTAGTTGCGCACCTGCTAGAATTATCTGCGTCTATCCGTAATGTTTTTCTCTACTTTTTCTAGATAATATATATCTTACTCAATTTTGCACTTAAATCTGTGTTTTTTTCTGCTTCACTCCTGATGAGTACTAGATTATGTTGAGTTTCCTTGATGACCCGTTCCTGTTGGTTCTACAGGTCGATGTAGTTTTATACTAGTTTTTTTATGACTTGGTGCTGTTATGAAAATTATTGCTAGAAAAGGTCTATCTGACTGTCTTTCTGGTCTATTTGCTATCCCAAGATACTGTTTTATGTTTCGTAATTCCTGAGTTTTTACCTTATAAGGGCAGCTTACTACTACAAATCAGCAATAAATGATCGAACTTACTATAGCTTAGCTCCCACCTAGATTATCCTCAATTCATAAATCTTTCCTTTTTATTTTGAATTCGCAATCTAAAAGTTTCCATCCTACTACTGGGTCTTCAACCTTACTAACTCAACTATTAATTTTTAGTTTTAAGACTCAAGTACGCTGGCTTACTTGGTCAGATTGTCGATTTAGAGATGACGACTTGTGAATATGCGTTTAAGCTAGTTTGACTCATCTTCGGCTTCCCTGTATGAATTACCTAGTTTTTTTAGCTAAGCCCTAAGAATATCTGCTTACTTTTTATGGTCGTTGAGGCTTTTGAGGGTTATTTACAACTGAATCTTGCCTTCTTCGTCGACTTTAGCCTTTGTTATTATAAGATTACTGTTTCAGCCATGGTGAGTCTGCCTCTTTCGATCACTTCAAGCAGATACGACCCAAGCAAATCCTGTTCTTTCTGTCTTCCCTTGGCCACTATAATATCTTCCTTGAGTTTGCGGATGATATTGTCCCTAGGGTCTCCATCGCTCTTGAACCTGATAGGCGATACTGTTCTTCTGGACATAATCTTAACCGAATTATAATAAAACTAACAGCTACAAACAAAGAATATCAAATCAAACAATAAGAACTAAAAAATCAATTTATATTTAAAGCTACATATGTTAGGATGAGTTTAAAATTCCTTATTTTATAGTTCAAAAAGAGTTTCTAGATATTTTATTATGAGTATGTAGCCCAAAAGTTCGCTTGTCCTCGGCAAAAACAACAGCAAAAAGGAGAAAGAAAAGGTCAGTTTTGGCAAAAAAGCAGAGGTAGATTACAAGCAGACTGCACAAATCATCGAGCGTGAGTGCGAACTCAGCGATGAATAGAAGGAGGCAGAGTTCAATCGACAGCATGAAGAGTACATCCAGATGAAAGCCAATCGCAAGATTGAATTGCTGCAAAAGAAACGGGAGTAGTTTGGAACTTCATCTTCCGATGACAACAGCAGCAGCGATTAAGATAAGCTCTAAGTACCCTTGTCTAAATCTGAGGTAAAAAAGTCAAAAGGAAATATAAATTTGTATCCTGATAGCAAGACTTACCCTGTGCTTGCGTAGGTGAAGAAAACTGCCATGTAGACTCAGCTGAAAATAACAAACTAAAGACTACTTTTAGACTAGAAACCTTACTAAATAAATCAGCTCACCAGGATATCTTTGCTCAATAACGACAGAAAGACCATCACACTCAAAGTGGCCGAGGACGAGATCTCTTTAATCGGACTCAGTGGCAGATAAACAATTGTCAATATAATCTCAAACATCTTTAAAGCAAAAGTAGTGGCTAAAGATATCAAAGTAAGCTAGCTATCTGCCAGTTTCAAATAGTAGTAGATTATATAGTAGACTATCATGGCTGATCAAATACTCAAAAAATCACAGTTTCTTGGTAGTTGGGACTAACGGTTCGTCGCCATAAGGAAAGACGGCGTGTATTCATACAAAAACCCCAAAGCCAAACACACCATGCACATACCTACTGTGGAAATCAAAGAATTGCAGACTTTTTTCGAACTACACAAAGGTAGCCTGATAGTAAAACTGATATACTCAAATACGAAGACAGAGTTCGGGATTCCTTTGTAATCGTGTCTGCGATGGATGAATGCTTTTGCGAGGATGATAGCATTTTTCCAGTGATAATGCTTATGTATTGTTTTATATTGTGTAACGCGTGCTCTATAGTGTAACCTTCGAATTCTACTAGTTTGTATTGAGTTAATTATTCTAACCTGCTTAATAATTCTATTGCGCAGACTATGCACCAAAAGAAAGGCTACTTCTAACTATAGACCACCCTCTACCAAACCCACACCGACCTAGCCGACCCCCACTCACCAATCGTCAACTAGCAAGCCTACCTAGGATACAAATCATCCAAAGGAAGCGAATAGGGGGACCGGCAGTAGCCATTAGATGAGAAATACAACTCACATAGTGTCATTAACAAGACCCCGAACAAGGAGAGATAGGTGGAGATGTGGCTACAACTGCCTGGGAAAATGCTGGCAGTGGATTGCAGCTCACCCGAGAGATGGAACGCAGACTTTTAAAAAATATTCAGCGCTTCACAACTAGATACTGGTAGCAAGGCTGCCCTCAAAATGGTGGCACTCAGTAGAATGATGGCTGCCAATTCTGCCTTTGCGCAGCTGTTCGAGGAAAGCATGCAGATGTATGAATAGAGCGTATTAGTGCAGTTAGCCAATAATAAATGGCGATGATTCTTTATCATAGGGTCCACATTCTTCCCTATACTATTTGAACCAGCAGCATAAAATATGCTACAACAATATATACCTCACTTTAATAGACACATTTTGCCATAAAAAAGTGTTTTAAGTAGAGTTTTTGTTTTGCAAAGAACCAGACAATAAGTACAATTTAGTGCTTTTATTCGAGATACGTTTACTTCGATTAAATTTCTCTATTTTTGCCATTTTTGCAGTTTTTTCTCTTAATTTTTTCAGGTAAATAGATTTTGGCTTATTAAGAGTGGTTTTTTATGGTATTTTTTGATAATAATGTAGGCGCAGCATTTGCTGAGGCTGGTTGCGGCAAAGTAGAGCCAGTAGTTGCAATAGCTGAAGAAACAGCTAAGTCAGTTCTCCAAGTACTTTTACAATCCCCATCAGAACATCACCCTTCTCTACGATAAAAATTTGGTCTACATAATCCACAAATAGTACCTCAAGGTCGTCGACCTTGGCAAAATACAGGCCATCAGTGACCTCACCTATAACTACTAACGCAATATTCTTGCATTTTTTACTGCATAGGGCAACCTTTGCCTCCACTTCGTTCAGAGCAAAACCCAGATAATAGTCAAAAAAGAGTACAAGCGCATTATGTTTATGGACTGGCTCTATCAAGTGCCCAACATAGCCCAACTAGTAGTCACAGAATAAGCAGGAATTCACTTATACAAGCTGGATGACTAAAAAAAGAGTCTAAGGGAAGTCAAACACATATCTGGCAAGTATCACTGCTTTCTCTACGAGCCACTCAGTTAGTTCATGGTGGCATTTGCACAAGGTTAAAACAAAACTGCTTTTACCTTTCATTTTTAATAGAAAAAAGCTAAAAATTGGTTCAAGTGTGCATAAATACCCGTCAAAATAGCTTAAGATGAAATCTTGAACGAACGTATAAGAAAAACTAAGGCGTTCGGGCTGTAGGGCAGTCGAGTCAATAAGTAGATTTTCCCGAAAAAAGGCTAATCTGAGTAGTACGAGCTAGATGTGGTCAGAATCAACAATACGCTTTACATGATTTTTTACACACCTACATAGGGCAAGCTAGAGCTCACCCCCATGATAGATTTCAATGAAAAAAAGCAAATAACAATAAAGCTGCCTAGTGACTGTAGGCCCACCTTCAACGTGGTCGATAACATGTTCGTGGTGCACCTAAAGAGCTAAAAAATAACATTCATTTACGACATCAACTTCAGCAACTACCAAGCACTAGTATCACCATATCCTCTCTCCCACTAGGACCCATAACTGTAAAAAATTGTCTATACTGGAGCCTTTCTAGGAAAACGCGTGCTCTTTCCTTCAGGTTTCATTAGCAAATGGTCTATTAATCTACCAGTCATATACCTCTATTTAAAAACCAACTAAATGCTTATCTTTGATTTTTTGCTTAAAAGGAAAAATAGTAAGATGGAGATGATCAAGTGGATGCGCTAAAATTTGTTCAGTTTCAAACTCATCAATCTTTCCAAAATGTGGAAAGCTGTCTTCAAAAAAGTATAAAGCGGACAATACGATGAGAGCGATACAGTGACCATCATCGAACTATACTCAAATCTTTTCTACACGCTTTCTTTATAACCACTAGTGCCTCAGGAAGAGCTTGCCAATATTCTTTTATAGTGTCTCAGACAAGCCCTAGGTAGTTGATTAAAAACATAGAGCTAAAGATTAACATACCTGAAGAGCTGTTCATTCTGGCTACTCAGGTGCTGCTTCGAACTAAAAAATACGATCTTTTGGCTTATCTGTGTCATCACTAAGTGATAAGAGCTGATCAAAGAGTTGTAGACATGATATTGAAGTAATCTCAAACAAAATAAGATTAGATGCTGGCAACTCTGGCCATGGACATGGCTAGTCATCTCAACAACCCTAAGGAAATGCTGAAAATCATCATGAAGGGTCAAAGACCACGCTAGGCAAAGCGATATCTGAAAACAAGCTACGATAAGATATAAGTATTGTATATAATGTAAGCTGCAAAGTACCTGAAGGATATCAGATAGAAGAGATAATATATTTAGTTTGCTAAGGCTTTTATTGTTCAAAAGTTTCCATCGATCAATCTGACCTACCTCGATTAGGCTTAAGATAAGCTGTTGTGAACAAAGAATTGAATGATTTTGAGTGTTTATATCTATTAATATGTCTTGATTGATGTTGAATCTTTTGTTAATTTGTTTCAGATGTATATTTACTATGTGTTTGTATGGATTAGATAAGTTGTTAGATCACACCTTGAGATCGCCGTTGTTGATCTTGGCAATCAGCTACTTGGGATTTTGCTTATCAACAGTGCAGCCCAGGGACTTGCAGGTTCCCAGGATTTGTTTGACAGTGCCTGCGAAGCTCTTGGCCATTGACTTCTCTTCGATGACTTTGGCGATCTTTTTGATTTGCTCAAAAGTGAGGTTGCCCTTGTGGTTAACGTTCTTGACTTTCTTTCTGTCACGCTCGTAGTTGCCGAGCTCCTTAATGAGCAAAGCAGATGAGCTGGGCTGAACAGTGATGGTTGCGGCTCTGTTTTGACATTTGAGTTCGACCATCACTCGGATACCCTTCCACTTGCTGCCTTCCTTGACGATATCTTCACCGACCTTCTTGGCGTTCTTTATGAGAGGGTAAATACCAGACCGAGAGGACCCAGTTTGGGGGCGAGGGTGGCTGCTGGACCAGGTTATCCGCCGAAGACCTTGATGTTGACTGAATAGGAGAGGCTTTACTGATTCTGACTTCGTTGGGATCGACTTTGGGAGGCATTTGTGGACAACAATATATTAATATTAATCAAAATAATAGAATTAACCTGCCCAACCTTCATCATGCATCACAACATTACATAAAACAAATATAAAAGTTATCTTTATCATTCTCATTATAAAGACAAAAGAAGTGTAAAAACTTTTAGAGAAAAGTATCTAAAATGATATATTTCAGTCTATCTGTCTTGATGATACAAATATGTTATGCATATTTTGATTGTTTTTTTGGGTCTTTTTATGGAAGAATTTTTATAATTCTACCATATGCTTTAGGAAGGAACCCTCCCAAACTTTTCCACCCTCAAAAAAGGTAATTCCTTAATAACTAAGACAAAATATTCAACGTCCGCAAGCTGCCCTACAAGCAGTTCGACAACTAAAAATGTAACATCAATCCTAGCCAGATCTCAAGTACAATCTTTCACCCCTCCTCAAAAAATAACCCTTCGCCGAGAGCACTGCTAGTATTTTAAAACTAAAATAGACTTAAATAAGATCAAGAATCTCTAATACCAGTTCCAGCTGGCTATAATGGCAACGCCTGAATACAAAGAAATGCACGCTAGACTGTTGGAAATAAAACGACAGCAGAGAGTATAAAAATAAGCTAAAATTAAAGTAAATAAAGTAATATTCAGTTTCTGAAGGAAAAATAGTCATAGCTGCTCAAATTACAAGCTTAAAGAAGACGCATAGTTCTAGAAAGAAAGGCACTGGTACACAAACGCAACCAGCTAAGAAGATATTTCTAGCAGTTGGGTCAGGGCTAGTAGGAAAACTACGAAGAAGAGTGTACATTTTAAATATATTTAGAGGAGAGTCAGGTGAATGTATAGAGTTTGCGGAACATGCTGATGAACATGCACTACCAGGGCGGCTGGGACATTGACATCGACAACATGACCTACTAACAGCTGCTTTAGCTTTAAGAAAAAATGGGAAAAGTATCAAAAGGACTCACACAAGAGCAATACAGTCAGCTCACAGTCACTCAAACCAGCAAAGATCAGTAAGCCTAGCTGTGTTCTATATGCTACTGCGGCCTCAAGTAAGGATAGTAGATTTTCAAACTCCCCTGCGGCCATGTTTTCCACTGCTAGTGCATAAAATAGTGGTTTAAGAACGAGAAGGTGTGTCCGATGTGCAAGCAGTAGATAACAATATAGTAAAAGAAATAGGCTTGATTACTTTATTAAACTAATTATAAGTCATTTTAGTAAAATAGGCATCAATCGTCCTGCTCGAAGGGGTTGTCTGAGTTCTACTGGTTCAGAGTCATGCATCGTGATACCTTGAACCAACTTTACTTCATAGTCAGGTTCTCCTGTAACAATCTCGAAGGTCTCGACACTCTTTTCTTCAAAACTTCCTTCTAAATATTCTCTTTCTGTCGACCGATATCCATTTTGCCTTGAGATTTCATCATTACAGTCTGATGTTTGAGCTGATTCCTTTGCACTCTGGGTTTTATCACGTCAATCTCATTTTCATTTGTTTATCTTCTATTCTTATACAGCTTTAGTTCCTGCTGATGCTATAGCTTTAGTGCTTACATTTTTTTATCGAAGTTTTCTTGCATTACTGCCATTTCCATACTCATGATCTCTTCATAATCCTTTTTTAGATCTTCATTTGCTTGTTATTGTTTTTTCAGCTCTTTTTTAGTGTAGCTCAGCTAATTTACATAACTTTGGTTGAGTTTGGCTATGCGCACTATGTACTCACTGCTATCTGTGATGTTCTCACACTCTTCCTTTATCATTTACTGATTTTGCTAAAAAAAACGAATGAGCTCATCGTTCTATTACCTCAGTTAGGTATTTTCTTTTACAAGTTGTCGTTTTTCGTATTATAGTTTTTTGATTTGAATCTAGCTATTGTTGAGCATTTCACCCATAAGATTGAGCTATCTCTGGCACTACTTGTTCTACTACTACAACTAAGAACTCTTTTCGTATAACCTCTAAAGTTTTTAGTCACTTGTGCTATGAATACTGTCGATTTCGTGCAAATTGAAAGCATTTTACTACTAGAGTCTTCCCAATACATACTCATAATTTTAGCGTAGCTTCTCGTTTTATTCGCGAAGACCACTTAGTTACCACTCGCACTCGACTATTTTGCTTTGTTTGAGGTGCAATTAGTGGTTGAATTTTTCAAGCAGAGCCTACATCTGCACCCTCATGTCCTACTATAGCTATAAGCAAATCTCCCTTTACTTAAGCAACGTTTCTTTTGTCTGCTTCTGCATAAGGCGAGCTTCCTTTAAAAGTAGTCTTACCAGTTTAATTACTTTCAATATAAGCAATTTTCTCATTTTTCCATCTCTTGCCCTGAATGAGCTGGAGGTGTCCATGATGCTGCCTACACTGATCTCACATTGCAGTTTTTTATCCATCATGACCCTCCCCTCTCCTTTAACCAGCTAAGAAAGGTATTTGTTTGACTCTAAAAAATGATCTTTGAACACTATTTGATCTATCTCGAACTCTTTTTCAATGAGACTGTCGAACCTGTTTGCAAAGAACTGGTCAGATGAGCTGTTGAATTAGTGTTAGTCAAGCAAGGATTCGTTTATTTTGTTAGCTGACACCAGCTTAGAACTGGTCGGCTATTTGCATTCGTCTTTTATCATTTTCACGCGCTATAAGAATATTCTTCTTATTAGAAGAAAGCAAAAAAATATCTGCAACTGTCTAAAAAATAAAAAATGTCTTAAAATGTTTTAATTTTTAATAAAAAACAACAGTTAGCATGCAATTTTTAAAGAATATTTTTTGAGGTTGATTTTCTCTATGTATCACTGAGTTTTTTCAAATCTTTCGCGTCTATCGGCCATCTCCAGATATAGATCTTCGACTGTTTGCATCATTCCCCGTTTCATCTGAGTGCTACTAGTCTGCTTGTCGTCGTCGTTGTACTTGCTAGCTGTATTCTTACGCTCTCGATCACGATATTCTGATAAACACCCTCAATCCCTACGTCTCGGTCTCGCACTAAAGGAAACAATCGTTTTTCGTTCTGGGGTCCAAAAAGCAACACTCTTCTTTGTGGCCTGGGAGTTTCCTGAGAAAAATAGGGATTTTGAGTCGTTTCCTTGACTGCAGTGACCATCTGTCGTCCCTCAGGCACAGTCTACCTTTCTTTATTAAATTATTGACTACGCTTATGCGGGTGTTGAAGGCTGTTTTGGGAAGTGCAGTTTTGATTGGATTGCATGTTGAATATGTTTATTGAGCTGGCAGCAGTCAGTCAGCTTAAAGACTAACCTTATATTACTATATAGTAGATTTGAATAAATGCAATTTTTAAAAGGAATGGGAGGAGGCATCAAACCCGCAGCTTCCAATAAAACCAACTACTTTTCCTCGCTAAAACTCGAGTAAGCATACAGTCATGTAGATAAGAAAAGTAAAAGCCTTAGCCGAAGAAGTAGAGTGCAAGTAAGGGCAAGAAAAGAGGTCCGCCTAAGGGATTCCAGCCACAAAAATACGCACTAGATTTCAGTCCACCCGCCATAAGTATTTGATTACTAATGCAGTATTGTAATATCTAGACCCCTAGAGCAATAAACTGTACCATCACAAGATGACAATCAAGAAACTCAAGAAATAGACAAGCACTAACGAAGCACTCGACTATCTAAAGAAAAAGCACTACCACTACTTCATCCCGAAAATCATAGATTAACAGCAAATCTAACGTATTTTTGAGCAAATACAGAGCTAATATAAAGACTTAAGAAAGGACTGATGATTGGCTAGAACAGGTCAGGCATATAGAACGTGGACGAAGACGATTAATAGTTCGACTACTAAGATGATTTTTAAGTGTGATTTACTTTGCTTAATACTTTTAAATGTAATACTGTATGATTTATTACCAATCATTTGTCCTTGAATAGACTTTTACGCACTCTGTTTGTCTTCTTTTTTTTCTTCTTGCTCACCACTATACTCGCGTCTCGCTCTAGACTGTAGAAATTGTCTTTAGTTTATCCTGCTCCCTCGCCCATCAGGAAATCGATGTCGTATATCTGCAGTTCTGAGTTATCTCCTTCCTTTTTCATCCCTCCAGAGTTCTGTATATTTATTCCTTCGATTTATTCTTATTTGGCAAGCACTTAAGCGTTTTCTTCGTATTGTGATGGTACTGACTCTGCTACTACTTAATTCTTGGAAAAGAGATCGCCTGCCTTGGTGCGAGTGCAGAAATAAATGATATGCACGAGGAAGAGCACGCCTGAGATGATAGCAGCTGCAATGAGTGTGGCTGCCATGTAGTCGATTTGTGATTCGTAGTATGTGAAAATGTCTTGTAGAAATGAGTCTGTGCACTTGTTTTTGATGATTTGTTTGATCCATTTGCTATTATCTGTGAGCACGTATATGCTGTACACCATGGCTCCTAGAACTGCCAAAATAAGTACTAATTATATCAAAAACAGCACCACTTACTTCTTATATGACTTTTTTATATCTAAATTTGGAATTTGTTCGATGATTTCGTCTTAACCTACGTTGAGCACGTTGTAGGTCGACTTGTTTCTGAAGTCAATTATGTGTCTAATGATGTAGAAAAGCCTAAAAAGAACGACGAAGATGGCAGTGCAGCCTACTACGATACCCACAGTAATTGAGAGAGCATTTGAACTGTCTTGGAAGAGAATGTGTTTGGTAGTGGTCTAAAGATTATACTGTTTGTTATTGCGGCATGAAAAACTCCAAGAAGGGTAGGGTATGTATCCCAACTTGTATGTATAATCAACTGAAGGAGTTGGAAAGGCAGGCAGAGATGTTATGCGTTCATACACTCGAGTATTATTCTTGTAGAAGTCTTACTAGTTGAGACCGTCAATTGTCACCATTCTTGGATCATTTTTGGCGCATGGAGCAGTCAGTTTGACTTTCTGAAGGATGTATTCGCCTTTCTTATCCGGAGAAATATTGCTTTCGTTGTAAAACTCGCAGAAATTGTACTAGCTAAGCTTGATGTCGGCAACTGGATAGCCAGTGCTCGAAATGAAGTTCAGTCTGTAAGTATTAGTGCTGTCCAGAGGCAAACTAGTCTGGGAAGCCCCTAAGGTGTTGTTAGAAATAGCTGAAACAGGACAGGGAACTCCTGGGAGAGTATGCACCTGATGATCGGTGTTTACTGCGCATGCACTCATGGATGAACTTGTACCTCCTGATGGTGCAGTGGTCAAGACTGAGTTGTAAAAATTCATTCTCTAAGCGCGTTTGTAGCAGAGCAGTCGACTGCCTTTCCACATGTTGAGAATCTGAGGAGAAACTGCAGTCACAGAGTCGCATCCTAAAGAAATCAGCTGACTTGTGCATTTTCCCTTTGTAAGGTAGGAGTTACCTAGAGGACAAAGTTTAGATCGTATCCGTTTGAACGACTTATACAGTAACAGCCCTCGTTGGTGCCTGGCCACTCGTACTTTATCAGAGGCTGATATCCCTATGGACAATTGTTAGTTCTTTCTACCTTAATGTCTATGATGTAGCCTGAATATTAATATTTATACCTTGATTCCATAACCAGACTGTCTAATTTGCGTGTTTGTACTGCCCTGACCCGAGAACTGTTCTGGTCCTCTCATAGCAGACAATCGTAAGGGCCATGATCGCCAAGGCAAGAGCAACGACAGCTATTTGATAAGCCCAGAAACAGCATTCCAAGAAAAGACAATATTTTTGTTGATGAGTAAGCTAATCACCTTTTTTGTCCTACTGCATGATTCCCACTCGATAACTAATTAACTTTTATTATCCATTACAGATCAAAGTAAATGATATTAGAATCAATAATAAATCGTTTTATATAATAGATTGTACAATGTGTGAGTTGATAGCAGAATCCATCTGTAATTGTATCACAGTTTGAGCACGTTGACGTTGTTCGATAGTCTTTATCCTTTGTTTTGGAAGTGATCAATGCCGCCACCTGCCTGTAACTTGACTAGAAGCAGTCTTTTAAGATCGTTGAATATTTTCTTTTGTTACATGCTGGGCAAGTGCCTTGAAGCGACTTCTTGACGTTTTTCAGTCAAAACCTATATCTCCTTGTTGCCCTCTTCAACCTTCTTCTTAACGTACTACTGGTAGCTCTTGGCCCCACAGCATCCCTTACCGCTGCCTCTTGAATTTTCACCCTCCTAGGTCAGCCTAACTGTCTTTAGGTCAATCAGCTCATTTTTAAGTTTGTTGAGTTGCAACTTGGTATCCATGCCCTCTACCTACCCTCTTAGCTTGTTCACTTTTTCCTGCACCTACTTAATGTCCTACTAAATCTTGCTCGTAATTCCAATAAAACTGACCTTTTTAGCCTTGTACTCATTCTCTATTGACTCAAATTATTTGAGAACATTCTTTTTTTGTTCCAGTTTTGGACCTAACTCGATTTTTTTCTTTTTGATCTGATCGAGAACCTTATCGATTTGTTTGTTAATTTCTTACATAGAAGCATTTTCCATGTTAATGTCTGAGGCCACTCTCTATCCGCCGCTAAGCCCATAAAGTTTTTCATATCTTTCCTTTTGAGCCTTGAGTAGAGCTAAGGTGCGTTGTAGATTGCTGTTTTCCCACTTGATCTACTCGATTTCAGCCTTGCATTTGGCATACTTGGTCTTTTTTTCTTTAAGTTCATTAATATAATCTTCAAGCTTGTTTTTCTTGAAACCAGCTCCTTTGATTTTATTGATTTGTTACTCTTTTTTCCTAATTTCGTTCTACAAACGAGACATATCTTCTTACTACCTCTTCAAAGTCTACTGAGTCTGCTCTTTCTTCTTTGTCACTAAAGCAGCTTGTCCCTTGTAAATTGCAAGCTTGTCATCCTTAGATGCTTATTTTGATAGTTTTTCTTCCATCTGAGTTACTATTCTTCTCAGCCCAGTCATAGTGTTCTAGAGCATCATCAACTCATTCTGGGTAATTGGAGGTTCAGCGAGCATTTTTTCAGTCTGCTGAAGTTTTTTTAATCTTTCATTGTACTACACTGTCATCCTTTCTTTAACGATCTCTCTATTCTTTCTGACCTCATTTTTAATGCCGTGAAGCATCTGTTATGGTGAGTTGTTAGGGGAAAGACTTTTCTGGGCATCGGTAAGAGACTGCTGCAGACTCATTAGTTGATTTTAAGCATTTTATAATTGATTTCTGTATGACTGAATCTTCTAACTTATGCGGACCTCCTCTTATTGTTCCTTTCTCAGCTCACTTGTAGGAATAAGCATGGCGGTCATTTCTGGTTTGCTGCCGTGCTTAGATTTCAAAGAGTTTATCTTAGTACTCAACTGCTCTTTCTACTGCTACAACTTAGTGAGATCCTTCTTCAATTCAGTCGGATTCTTCATAATACAAAGCATACCAAAGAAGATGATTAAACTCCCTAGTACTCCTAATGGGTGATTTGGAACTCAGCCTGGAGCTCTTTCATCTGCTCGTTTAGTCTTTTCAGCTCAGGATCTCCAGCGAACTCTTCAGGGATGTCTAGAGGTACCATGAACTTGGCCAGGTAGGCTCTTTTTTTGAGAATATTGAGATTTTTGAGCAAGAAATAGTAGATAGGGTAAATGATTTTTCTGTCGCCGTTGATGAGTCCGTTCTCCCAGTCAGTTGTAAAATCGCATTCGTACGACAATATTTTTAAAAATTGTGTAACCTGGAAAATGATATCCTGAGGTTGCGTCTGCTTAGCGTTGATGTTAATATCTGAGTTCAGATACTTGAAAATTTTGAAGACGAGGTCTCCCAAATCGAAAGTGGACATTTCGTCGAGACCCACTAAAGATATGTTTTGTTTAAAGGGAGGCTCGTTGAGCAAAAGCACGATCTATTTGATATCCTACGACTGAATGGTTTTCTTCTGGACCAACGAAAGTTACTTGGCAGCGCCCTACGCACCCGACATTTCAAATTGTGTTTAAATATATATGAAACCTTGTTAAAGAATCACATCAATCAACAAAAACACTCAAAAATATGGCTTTTAAAGTAAAAGATGAGCTAATTGTAAGAAAATTGCTGGTCTTTATAGATAAGTATCACTTTTTGCCTGGTTTTGGTTTTTTCGAAACCACAATCCAGCCATCATCTTCTTATTCCTTAGGCTATACCTTAGGCGGTTCCTCCTTTACTGCTTCCTTCTTGGCTTACTGAGTCTTGGGTGCTTCTTTTTTGTCAGCTTTGTTTTATCTTTTGCCCTCAGCAGTGTTCTCTGCTCTCTTTTACACTTTCTATCCTTTTTTATCACCCTTAGGCTATCCCTTTTGCTACCATTTTCCTGTTGGCTTCGCCTACTGCTTGCTTTCAATTTTGGTCTCAACTTTCACCTCGACCTTTTGCTATACCTTTGCCTAAGGCTTAGATTGAATTTTTTATGGCTTATTTTCAACTTTTTTTTACACTTTTTGCTCAACTTTAGGCTCAACTTTGGGCTGAGTTTTTTGCTATACTTTCTGTTAAACTTTAGCAGGTTTTTCTTATGCCCTTTTGGTCTCTACTTTGACCTCAGTTTTTGTTGGTTCTGTCACGGTTTAAGTCTTGCCTTCTTCCCTGGTAGCTTCCTCTTAGCCTTGAGCTTCAGTTTATTTTTTGGGCGTATTCTGATTGTGATTTTTTCTGGGTCCTTTGAACTGTTTGGGGATATATCCGACAGCGGCCCAGTTTTCTGCGTGTTCTTTCTGTTGCCTGCCCATTTTGATGAAGAACTTGCGATTGAGAATGCGTTTTTAATTGCTGTTTCGGATGAAGTTGATGGCGTCGATTTTGGTTTCGAAGATGATTTCGAAGGAGCCGGGGTTGTACTTTTTGACCTTGATGAAAGTGAACTCGGGGAAGGTCTTTTCGACATCCTTTTCAGTGGCATCAAAGTTGCATTTGATAAGATTGAGGGACACGTTGTCAATATCGTCCTACATATTCTTGATCTATTCGATCAGCTCTTCCTTCTTCGGCACCACAAACTGTCTCTTGACCTATTCGCCCGACATCACCACACCACAAATCAACTAATATTTATATTCATTTAATCCATTTAATATTTAACCGTACTTTATTGTACACATATCTTTATCTACTAATAATAGATTTCATCAATAAAAAATCGCAATTTTATTTAATTTTTTCTCACAAAATTCTTTGATTGACTTAGAATTAGCTGAAAAAATGAGTTTTAATTATTTAGACTCTTTGATTTTAGTGATTATAATTGGGATTATTATGAGCACAGCTTTCGGTGTCAGTCTCGTCGTTCTCGGTCTAAGTAACTCTCTTTCAACATAGGTCTTAAAGGTGCTGGTCGTATGTATCGTCGTATAAGAAATCGTTAATATTTGGACCCAAACAAAATGTATCCGGGCGGTTTTTATTCACAAATGACACGCCGCTAGGCCCAGCTAATCCTGGGAGTAATGTAGACCACAGATTCAAGTGCAATCAAGCTCAAGCATAGAACTTTGATGCTCAACAATCATCCTGATAATGGAGGATCTACGTATTTGGCGACGAAAATAAACGAAGCGAAAGATATGCTCTTGAGCAGCTGATAATCATATTCTTGTTGTATATTTGTGACTTTTTATGTTTAAATTTACATTCTCTTGGGATAAGTATCTATAATATTGCAAATGATAAAGTAAAAAGACGACCGAGATGAAGAAAACGAGTAGCTTTTCGACAAATAGAACAAAAATACATAAGCACAGGTCTAGACTAGTAACGCTATTGTATACGGTAACAGGTAAGCTTTGTTTTATTGAGTCCTTTGGACATGCGATGTCCTTTTTGCCTTCAACATATACGCAGCTAACTCATACTCAAACCATAATTCATCTCAATTGCTCTAGGAATCAGCATCTTCGCCATAGTTCCCAACATCTACATGCTTTTCCTAGTCATAAGTCTCATGCACCTAACTTCGGCTCGCAAACATCGTTGTCCGCTTTGCTAAAGATAGCTCGGATCCGACGGGAAATTTTTAATGTATTTTACTGATTAGCTCTATAGCTTCACTCTTTTTTCAGCAGGCTTTCTTTTTACTAAAAAAATGCTTATTACAGTCGGTCTTCTTATATTTGCTTTTGGTATGTTGACGATCAGAGCCGCATATCTTGATTAACAACGCTTAGATTACACAACATGGAGTGAGTACCTGAACGAGTGTGGAAGCGGATAAGCTAATATTTGTTTAAATAAGTACAGAGGGAAGATATTCGTGAACTGGTAAGGTCATGTCCTGCGAATGAATGACAATCGTTAGATGCATAACAAATGGTACATCCACGCCATAAGCATTTTCATGAAAATGCAGCCCTAAATAAAACAAGGTCAGCCTGATGTCCTACTTACTTTAAATACCTAGGCGCTCTACTACAACTAAAAAATCCTGAAGGAAGTCAAGCACGGAGATAGGATAAAATTCAACTGTACTTTGCATTAAAAGTAAAGAGGAAATCTCAAAGACGTCATGCATTTTCATATCGAAATGATTTAAATCACAGGCCATGACCCTGAATACGCAATGTTCACTACATAGATCGAGTAATAGTGGATTCAGATCAATGTTTAAAACAAAAAATCAAAACTAAGAAGCGAATAGGACGAAAAACACGACTAAAAAAAGATCTGAAAATGAAAAACTGTGATATAAATGTTTGATGAGTACTTTAATATATTTTTTGATATTTAATAGGTCTTAAGAAACAAACTTATCTTTATTTTGAGGGCTTTCATTTTCTCAAAATATCTTTGACTCTCTTGTAGAATTTTTCATGTTCTGTGCTCATTTACCTGTTTCCAAACGACATTCTTGTATGTTTGTTAGTTGAAGCCATGGAGTCAGTCGGGGTGGTCGACACTCTAGGATCTTTCGCGCTGTATTTTCTGTCTGTTTTTAGGTCTCTATTCGGAGAATCTTTTATATTTTTCAGAAAGGTAGATTCTCCTGTACTGTTTTTGTATGTATACTCAAAAGTGCTGGTATTTAGAGTATTTCCCTGAGTCATAATCGGTTTGTTATAGGTATTTCTAGGCGTCTAGGAACCACTTTGTATTCCCGTGCTCGAACCTGGTCTGAATTAATATGAGTTTTCGAATGTTTTTTTGATTCCGTAGGACATAGCTCCTTTGGATGTTAGCGGTCTATTCAATCCTATATTTCGATTTTCTTCTTTTAACTACAGTTGTGGCACATGCACACTGGGCGTGTTGTTGCCAGTTGACATTCTTTTCTACTTAGATTTATGCCGGTTCTACAAAAAGTTTTTATAAAACTAACTGCTCGGCTGGTAATGCTCCTTCAGACTCACTTTTGGTGATTACAGTACAACTCTTATTGGTTGTTATGGCTAGCTCTTTTTCGACTAAGCTATTTATGTCTATTTGACTGTTTCTGGCGTTTTTGATGAAATTTTATTCTATGTGCCGATGATAGTGAAACCAAAGACGTATTTGATGGGGTCAATAAACGTGAAAGATGAATACTTTTTGTAATCCATGTACTATATTTTAAGCACTTTCCTTTCGAGATTGATAACCCAGCACATTTTATCTTCCTCCTCTGCTTATCGACATCCGTACATGCGGTGGGTACGCTCTGCAATAGCTACAGGCATTCTCAGCTAATAAAAAGAGTACTTTTTAGTGTAGATGGATATTTTTGGATTGCCTAAGGGATGCCGCCTAAACAAATCTGCGTGATTATTTCATTACTCGTCCTTAGTTCGGGTGAATGCAGAGCAAGTTGGCTGCTCCTCGCTTGGTTCGTTTGTTCTGGTAAAACAACTAGCACAACAACAACGCAGATATTCGTCTTAGATCTGTTTAAGATTGTAAGTACATTCATTGTCGTCTTTTAAATTGTGTATTATTTTATTGAGGTCGTTCAAGGAGAGCGCCTCGAAGATTTCTTGTTGCCTCTGGGGGTTGTTAGAGACGTGACTGAATGAGTGATGGCATACTTGACTAGTCGTTTCATGGACTCGATGAGCATCTTTTTATCTTCGGTAGAGTTCATACTAACTATCAATTATAAACAATCCCCTCATCATATTTTCAAAAGTGCTGTTAAATTAATAACACTATTAATTCATCTTAAATTTTGATCTAAAAAATTAATCAAAAATACTTATTTTAAGATACATTGATAAGCAATAAGATGAATAGATCATACTTGATAAGATTTATTACTCTTTTACTATGCTCTTATCTTGGTTTTGTTGAAAATTCTTTTATATTATATATGTAGGCCGATAACTAGCAGTACGCGGACGAGTATCGCATCCACACCCTTCTCGGAGAAGGCGGACAGGCAAGGTACACATATACACACTCAGCGTCTTCCTAGGCAGCAAAGACAACTAGCTGTTTGCTCTCAAACTGTACCAGCCAGGCGCAAACAAGGTCGAAGCTTTCAAGATAGAAGTGGATCTTCTATCTAAGCTACATCATCCCAACCTCATCAACATGGTCGCCTATAGACCCGAAGCCAAAGTCAGAATCGAAGGAAGATCTCTTGAGATCAAACCTATGATCGTTTTAGAACTGGCCTAGGGCGGAGAACTCTTCGAATACATCTCCAAACTCAAAGCCTTCACCCCGGAAGTGTGTAGAGCCTACACCAAGCAAATCCTCAATGGCATCAAGTACCTCGTATCAGTGGGAATCACCCATCGAGATCTAAAACCGTAGAATGTTCTGTTCGACAGGAACTTTCAGCTCAAGATTTCTGATTTCGGACTCTCCAGAGATGCCAAGGGAGACCTCGGAGACTACAGACTCAGATCGAGAGTGGGAACTTAGGGCTACAAACCGCCAGAAATGGAGCTCGGTAATTATTAGGGCTTGCAAGCCGACTTCTTTTCAACTGGAGTTCTCCTTTTCATCATGTACAATGGCAGTCTTCCCTTCCTAAGCACCAAATCCCACGATAGAATCTACAAGCATATCAGAGACAAGAACTTCCAACGTTTCTGGGCCATGCATGAAAAGAACAAGCCCAAGGATTACTACCCTGACTCCTTCAAAAGACTAATGAATTCATTCTTCAGCGCTGAGCCTGACCGCAGACCGACCTTTGAAAGCCTTGAAAATGACGAATGGATGAAGGGAGACGAAGCCATGGAAAACGACATTTTTGAATACATGTCCAAAAAGGCAGCTAAGATCGCAGAGACTGACCCCAACAAACAAAAGATCGCAGCCATCAGACAAAAAATGTTCCAAGACAAGCGTACATTTAAGCTTATTTAGTCGATGAGGATAACTGTGGGGACGGAGGCAGCAGATTCGGCGGAGTTGAGGATTTGACACAGTTAAGTGAAGCTTAACTTTTCGTATACAACTATCAAGGCCTCGCCATTAAAACTGAAGAATTGTAGGAAAAGAGTCTTAAAAACGTGATTTATGTGAAGAATCAGCCTGCTTTCGTGGTGGCCTGGCTGCAGAGCTACCTTAATGAGCAACTTAAGGCTAAAAACTCATTCATGACTGACTTTATCGAGGACATTGTGCCTACTAAATTCGCTTTGTAGGTTTCCGAAAAAGGCACTATAAAAATTTTTTTGCAGTTCTAAATCGACGAAGAAGACCAGACTGAGCTGAGAATTGTGGGTCAGCTGCACCGAAAAGACAAGGAAGTGGGGGTGGAGTGGACAGAGGCTACTGGAAACTCTTACTGGGTGAGCAACGTAATTACTTCGCTCAATGACACCCTAGCCGAACTTAAATGATATGATTCGCCTCTCATCCCATCTCAATCATAACATAACATAATATATTTATTATCATTTTCTTTTGCGTCTGGTCTAGGAAGGGCCGCTAGCGTTACTTAAAGAATTTTTACTAGCTGAGCCTGCTGAGTTTGTGGCACTATGCGTATTGCTTGAAACTGTATCAGCTTTACTTGTGACTGTATCAGCTTTACTTGTGATTGTATTAGTTTTGCTACTAATTGTATTTGTTTTGCTACTGATTGTCTGCGGATTTCTTGAAACTGATTTGCTATTGCTAGTCACTGTATGTGTATTACTTGATACAGTTCCAGTGTCAGAGCTGGGCACACTCGAAGTAGATAGCAGCTTTTATTGTAAAATATTGCTTGGAAGTTTGGTCAGTAGTGAAACTAGATCAGAAGTTTTGGCGTTCTGATTCTAAACTCTTTGTAGTTTGAAAAGATTCATCAAATCTTGAACTTAGTTTTGTTATACAAGATTTCGAGGTTTTTGATCGTTCACTAAAGAAAAACGTTTCTATTTCTGAACCCATACATTTTTCTTTATTTAAATGAGATTTTTCTTTCTCATCTACATGCATTTTTAATGGCATTGAAGTGTAAGTTATTTAATAAGTTACTTCATTTATTGACTTGTGGGTTGATTACTAACCTTTGTATAATAATCTTTAAGTTTTCCCACATTTTCAATAGCGATGTCTGTTTTATTTAAATTAGTAATGGCGTGTTTGTTCGACATCATGAGTCTATTTCTTTTTTGAGCAGCAAACAGCAAATTTTCTTCAGGAATGGACAGTTCTTGCATGGGTAATGGTACTAAAAGCTAGTTAACTTGTTACAAATTTCCTTATTTTTTCCATATTTCGTCCAAAAACATACCTGGATGCAGCTCAGAACAGATAAAGTACAGCATGCCTCCAGCTATCATTCTGTTTCGCTTATGATTGTTCGGTTCTGACTGAATCTATGACTCACTTTCCTTTTAAAGTTTTCTTATTGTGCTGAGATTTTGTTAAATTACAGTGTCTTTATCACGTTTTGAGCCTTAAAAAAGCAAACCGTAGGCTATTATTTTTACAAAAAGAAAATTGTTGATGAAATTCAACTATCTCTAAGTGTCTAGTGTCGTCATCTAGTTTTTAGGGTCAACTTTTATCCTGTAAAGTTACTGCTTGACAAAAACTCCATCCAAAAGAAAAGATCGATTAAGCAAAAAGCAAGACATTAAACTAAACAATTGATCTAAAATGCCTTACTAGATTAGTTTTTTAAGGTACTAAATGACGTTGAAAAGCAGCTTGAATGCTTAGACGCCGACTACCTATATTTCATCATTAATTTCTTTGAAAGTTGACATGAAGACTTATTAAGAGGCCGTTACCTAGAGTTGTGAGTAAATTTTGTTTATTTATGTGTTTAAACTCCTAGATTTTTATAAAAAGACAATTTTTCTGGCTCGTTGAACTCGAGCTGAAAATCTTGGAAACGAAATTGTATATAATACTGCCATAGCTGCTGTTCTGAATCTTTTAAGTCCTTTTCCGTTTCTATTAATTTCATTAGGTGTGCTATCAGGTATAATTGCTATGACACTCTTATGACTGCTGTGAACACTTTTATTAGAGCAAGCTTTGTCATTTAAGATAGGATTTGCAGATATTTCTGACTTGTACGGCTTTAAAACCTCGGGTTGTATGAATTTCTTTGAATGTTTTCCCAAGGTCTTCTTGCATACGTATAACAAATTCTCAACTTTTAATTCTACTATTGCAATACTGTTTCAAGCTATTTAACTTTAAGTCTCATTTGTCTAAGATGAGCCTTTTTTAGTACATTTCTTTCGTTTTCTAGCCTATCGATTTAATTTTATTTTTCTTCCAAATATTACATTCTGGCTTATCTTTTTCTTTAAGCAAGCTTAGACGCCTGATGGCTGAGATAGACCTGATTCAAGTGCTGTTCTAATGCGTCTAAGCTCTGTCCTCCATAGTCTGTGTATATGGGCTTCATCATGAGAGTGGGAAGCCCAGTTTAGGGGCTAGTCTGTGATAGTTTCTAATAGCTAATATTTTTTCTTTTCATTAAATATAGAATTAATCGCGATAGAAATCACCTTAAAAATTTTAACAATTTTAATTTTAAATAGATTTCTTATTAAATTAATAGATTAAAAAATGATTTATTATCTTTTTGATTATGTTATAAACTGAATTTGTAGCTTACATAGTTTTTTTTTATTTCAGTAAAAAACATTTGATTTTAGCTTATTGTAGAACCCTGATTGTCGTTAATATAACTGAATGATCGAATCTTATTATTCAAAGCTATTTTGTTTATTTTTATTACATATATTTCAAAGGATGAAGAAAAACTCGTTCTTTACCCTCACAAAAATCGTCTCCGAGTAATCGGCACCCCGTCAAAAACAACCTAAAGGGGTGAGCAGCAAGATAAACCACTTTGCGAAGGAATCTGAGCTCCATCAGCTTTCGCTAACGCCCGATAAATGCCAGATTAGTCAGCCGATATAGGAAGATAGAGAGCTAGGAGGCGAAAAATGGACTGCCTAGCAGTAGGCCGAGCTGTGGAGCCTCCACAATAAGTGGGGAAATCGCTGGGTCGAGATCAGTCTGATCCTCAACAGGTATTTTTTCTGAAACTTAGAAGCGATAACGCAATCAAAAACCACTACCACTCTAGATTACGTCGGGGCTTACGATACCTTAATCGATTCAGTAAGGAAAGGCTCAACGGCGAATTTAAAGAAATCCACATCAACATCATTTCAAAAATAATCCAGGGCTCCGACGAAATGTACGTATAGGAACCACAAAACCCAGCTCAGGCTGCCGAGGCCTATGGTATTTCTTTAAAAATTCAGCCCTTAAGAACGCCCTTCTGACTTGTGAAAGTTAGGGAGTGAACGGTCAGGTGGAACTTGTCAGAACGCTCATGATTCGTTTGTTGAAGTTTGCGAAAAGTTACAGAAAAAGGTGCAAGTATGCTCTCCAAAAATGCCCTGGCTACAGCTACAAGGGCAAAGAGATCAAGACGCTAATCCAGGACAACCACTAACAACACCTGTGGTATGAGTAACGATTGAAAGCCAGTCTAGCTTTAAATAAAAAAAACAATCTAAAAAATAGTAAAGATAGTAAAAAATAAATAAAAATTGCTAAGGAAACAGACTAGGTCTCTGTTAAGTTTGAAGACGTTAATTTTTAAATGAAATAAGAAATAATGTAGAATTCACAGTAGAAAAATGTTTAGTTTTCTGGTCAGAAACAGTAATAAAATCAATACAATGAGGTGCCAAATCAGCCTTTCTATCCGTGTTTTTAGAGAAGATTAAATGTTATGAATCAAAATTTTCAGATGCCGGCTTAGTTCTTTTCACCTTACTACTTTATTCCAACTTACATGCCCCAAAATTATTTTTTTCCGCCTTACGAGTACTTGATATATCAAAACGGATTTCCTTTAGTGAAGTATGAGAACCTCGAAGAGGTTCCACAATGATTTGTCTTTGTTATTTCATCTATCTAATAGCAAACTCATATTTTTTTTATCAATCATAAATATTTATCATTATTTTAAGCATCAGGCTATAACGTTAATATAATTCAAATGGGTCAATCAACTGGGACCGCAATCACAACCTCATAAGGATAATTTACATCAGTGCGAGACGTCATGAACGGCAAAATAGTGCAGTAAACCACTGGAGTAATGCATTTCCTCAAGGAATACTCTTATAGCAACCAAGAAGAGTACCAGAAAGCCTATCTTCAATTCACTAAAAAACTACCAGAAAAACACTCACACATTCTTTTCCTGCAAAAAACAAATACGCAACTAGAAAACACTTTCTGTTCGTCCTTTTTCAAAATATCGCTACTTTTCGAATACTATTAACACACTCTTCAGCAAGAAATACTGCAAAGATCGCAACAAAACAAGTCTTTTTAGTAAATGGAAGTATGGACACTACTGTGTGCGTGCTCTCTGGCCCTCAGCTAAATGATCAGGCTTGAAGGAAAAGCGCATTCTGCCATAAAACCAAAAGACATCAGACTTACTCAAGAAGGAATCGTCAAGATACTTGCTCTTGAAATGGTAGGCATGGAATCAGACCACGATTTGAGTATAGAGGGACAGCCTAAAGATCTAGCTTTAACTATGATGAACTGCCTTTCCTTGTAGTAGATCTCCAACGATACCTAAGAATACTTAATAGATCTTATTGAAACTCTTTCGGCTTCCAACTAACTTAAAGCAATTTTGAGAGAAATGATATCAGGAAATATTTCTTTCATCGATTTATAAGAATACTTCATGAAACTCGGACAGTCAGAGTCTGAATCTTTGAACAGTTACTCACACACTCCAATCGTTAAGGAAAATTCAAAATCTGCGAATAGTTACAGCAAAATAGCATAAGAATCTAAAGAAGATGATAGTGTGTACCCAAGTCCAAGGGATATTTAAGATAATTCTGACAAAACAGTGCATGAGCCCATCACTCAGGAAGAATAGATTCCAGACTAACAGTAAAATGCATAGGAAGACAAATATAAGTCATAAGATGATGGAGTTTTAAAGGATAGCAACACTTCTCGTCGCTATAAGTAAAGCAATCAGAGTTCCAGAGTCGTCATGAAGGAAAGCAACTCCTCTCAAAAAGATTCAAGATGCTCATAAGTTCCAAAATACGATGCCAAAGAACAGTCTTTGTTCACTGACCCAAAGTTGCTGAACCTCATTCACAGCGACCTTTAATAGATCAAAAAAAGAAAATCAGTAGCGAATTCTCGCAAGTTAGGATTGTCTTAGAGCTCCAAGATTCTGTAGCAAAAGTAGATGAATATCAAATCCCAGAATATTGCCAGTCTTGGTGCCTTACTTGAAAACAAGAACAACAAAGAGGATCAGATTTTGAGAGAAGAAAAAAAGAATGTATAGAAGACCCCTAAGTAGACTAAGTAGACTAATCCTGAAGAAAAGAGGGTATAAAAACGATATGAAAATATAATGTAGAACTAATAAATGGGTTTCAAGAAGAAAAACAAGCAAGTGAAGTTCAAAGAATAAGCCAATCAAGAATCTAAAAAAGAAAAAGAAAAATAGAAAGTGGTAAATTTGCCACTTTAAAACTCAAAGGTCAACACTTCCGTCTACAACTCTAATGTGAATAACTCTAATCATTAGCTTTAGACAAATATCAATCCCCCATAGAAGCCGAACCGAGTCCTGTAGACGAAGATGGAATACGTTTGCTAGACTTACATCCGAGGCAGGTACGAGGGCACTAAGGCCAAATGTATGAGGGAAGGCAAGGGAGTCTTTTACTACAACTAAGGAGGCAAGTATATTGGCGACTGGCACTAGAATAAAATGCACGGAAAAGGAGTTCTTTACTACCCTAACAACGAAATCGCTTACGACGGAGAATGGAAGGAAGATAGACTTTCAGGTCAAGGCACACTCTATAATGAAGAAGTAAGCCTCCTTTAAGTTCCTTTTGACTACAGCAACTGGGAAGGAGTCGAGGACTACTGGGTCAAGTACTAAGGCAGTTTTTCAAACGACAGCAAGTCAGGCAAAGGAAAGCTTTTCCTTTCTAACGGATAAATGCTAGATGGACTCTTCAAGTAGGACATGGTCTGGGGATAAGGCATACTTTTCCGTAAAGATGGCAGTCAACTACGAGGATTGTGGAGATAGAACAAGCTGGTAAGACTCTTCTGATCGATTAACTTTATTTTCAACATAAATCAATTATTAGATAAAAAGTAAAACGAAAGTTATCAATTGAGAAGTTTCCTTCTTATTCTAAAAATATCCGATATTTATCTTTTGCCGTTGTTTTCTTTTTCTTGGATCGAACATTTGGTCTTCTTTTTTGCTAGCATTTTGCCCAGAGAGTCCTTTTGACCAAGAGTCAGATTGAAGTTAGAAATCATCGGGATGGCTCCAAATGGCTAAATAGTTTCAAAAATGTCTTGTTTTCTTGTCTGCATCAGAGAAATTTTTCCGATTTTCTTTCCTATTAGATAGTTCTAGTTTTGCTCAACTGGTACACTGCTCCATTTTGCTTGCCCTTTTCGGTTAAAATCACTGTCTTTTTGCTTAAATTTGGGCGTGTCTTGTTAATTTTAGTCTGAGTCTTGTAGTACATTGCACTACTTAAATGCTACTTGTTTATGACTGAATGTGTCGAGATGCGGGTCTGCTTCTTTATGCTTGTACTTGGCAGTTTTTATGGGCTGCAGACACTATTCTTTGAAAAAATCTTTGGGAAATCTTCTGGCTGCGGCTGATGAGGAAATTCTTCTATTTCTGTTTACGATGGTCTGATTGGCTTGATCTTCGAGCATGTGCTCATGTTTAGGTTCTATCGTCTGGTTGCGATGCATATTGTTTCTGCCATGTGGATTCGAAAAGGCGCGTTTTTATCTGAGATGTTGATTGAGAACGGTGGGTGCCATTTTGAAGGTGATTCTTTTGGTTTCTCGATCGCCGCGGGTCACTATTATCGGTATGTCTACCTACATTAAATTAGTAATAAGAATTATTTAAGCCATAAATCTACATTTTTCGATAAAAAAGCAAGATTTGTTATTTTAAACAACATACGAGATCATCTTTGCTTAATGTATTTAACTTTTTCTTTACGTTACTTCTTCTATTTACGACCATTCTTTTCCTCTTACTACTCGGGCTATTCATACTTAGGAGTAATGTATTCCCATAACCATTTTAGTAACTGCCAACCGAGGTAAGCAACAATCAGCCAGTAAAGATTCCTATATGCATACACTTTTACCACACATATGTAGTGAAGGGGTCGACTAACTGAACGATACAGTTGATTGCCATAATGTCGTAGTAGTACTCAACTGCCTCATTTGGCAACTGCAACTACCAGCACTTCAAAGTCTGCTTATAACAGAAATAGTTTAAACCAGAAATAGCGATGCAGAGCAGGTACGACCAGATGGATATTTGTTAGCCGAGAAGGTAGTAGGTATTGAAGCCCATGAACCAAAGAATAAGGAAGTAAACTGAGTAGGTGAGCACGACCACTGCGGTTCCTATTCGCTGTTTATTCTTTTTTTCAGAGTTATTGGCCATCTTATTAATATAAAGTCAACCACGTTAGAGGAGTTTTTAAATATTAAAAACTAGCAAAGACTATTACAAAATATGCAAAAATGCAGCCTTAATAGCAGTCTAGGTCAGATAGCTTGTAATTGAAGTGTTTGTGTGTTGTTGATTGGCGGTTATGAGCATGGTAATAAATTAGCTGTTATCGTAGGTGCGCCATGCAGCCCTACCAACGCGATCCGAGCACTCCTCTCAAAACTCACCTTCAGGCTCACCCTCCCCCCTCTTACTGCTTCCCCACACTCACGCCTCAACAGCCCAGCCTCTCCCCTCTTCAACTATCCGCGCACAATACCAACAAACATAATCACAGCACTCACCCAACTCACAAGAACTGGTGGACTCCTGAAGAAGATGAGACTCTAGAGAAGCTAGTCACGTAGTTTGGAGCCAAGAACTGGAAAAAGATCGCTTCTTTTCTCAAAGATAGAACCGATGTTCAATGCCTGCATCGCTGGCAAAAAGTGCTCAATCCCTGCCTCGTCAAAGGCCCATGGGTATACTTAATAACAGCTAGAGCAAAGAGGAAGACGACACAGTTTATAGACTAGTCATGCAACAAGGTCCACGAAACTGGTCTTCGATCGCGAAGCAGCTTCCTGGACGCATAGGCAAGCAATGTCGGTAACGCTGGCACAACCATTTGAATCCGTAGATAAATAGGGAGCGTTGGAGCGACTAATAGGACAGGATAATAATTGAAGCGCACCAACAGTAAGTTTGTTAGCATTCAGATACGGCAACAAGTGGGCAATGATCGCCAAACTCCTTCCTGGAAGGACCGACAACTCAATCAAAAACCACTGGAACTCTACTATTCAACGAAAAATCAAAATGGAAGGCCTGGATACGGCAAGCAACGTAGCTAGAAAAATAAGCTTCACTACTCCCTCCAAACCCATACTGCCCGCAACACTCTACGAATCTCCCTAAGCAATTAGCGAGTGTCCATCACAGGGAATACTGATAGTAATGCCCTTTTTCTAAGCAGAAAGGGAAGATGTGACTTCAGAAGGACTACTCAATACCATTTACCAACTACTTAATTAGGATTTCAATCACTGATCCATATGCATCAATCAGTCATCGTCCATACATACACATACATGTTTACACGCTTACATTCAAAAAGTCTTAAAATTCAAGTTTTCTTTTCAAATGAGCTTTTAGGTAAGTATAAACTGAACTTTGAAGTAAACATATCATTATGAAACATCTTCCTAGGAATCAGATCCTGCCGGCTTTTTCTTAAGCAAAGACTTGAGATCATCTTTCCTGCGATTGTCGATCATTGCCGACTGCTTTTATACTTTTTGCGCGAAAGTGAGCTGTTGTTTGTTGGCTGCTTCATTCTTAATGTCGTACATGCCGGTCAGTAGGGTGAGAGTGCCTGAGTGTGTCCAAAACTACCCTGATAGTTGTTGAAATTCAGAATAAAAAACATCTCAGTAGCCTTACTGTACTTGGGATTCTTCAGTGACTTTGGTCCTCTCACAACTGGCATCTACATCCTGAAAACTCTGTTCTTTATTTTTCTACACCTGATCGAAGCTTCAACCACCTAGACTTCTTTCTTTCGCCTTTATTATTCATTCTACTATTCTTCTTACTTGTCCCCGTATGACCTGTAGTAGAGCGTGTTCTTTTTGATTACAGCTTGAGCCTGAAAGGCGCCCAGATTGGTCTTAAATGACTATGTGGTGAAGCGAGCCAGACCGTTTAGCAGCTTAGGATTGTCGCGAATGGTGATTGGGATTTTAGTTATGCGAATAGGTTTGGCCTAGGGGGACGAGAGCTGCATTGTTTAAATTATAGCCATGACTCATTTCACTTATAGCTCCAACAGTGAGTTATAAAATACATACACACACAAACTACCCTCCAAAATAGTTTTATAAACTGTCATTCACAAACTATTTTGTATAGCTTAATCTCTATGCTTGTACGCATTTCATGATTACATTCAAAATACAATATCATCTCACTGGCTCATTTTCTGAAGTTAGACGTACGCTTGTTTGACTGTTTGCATAAGTTATGTCTCAACTGTAGCCAGCAGCACTGATCTTTATTATTTTTATCGCAAAAACTGATCAACTGCTTCATTAGGACTTTATTCTTATTTGGGTTGTGTAACCTATGTAGTTTCTGTCTCTCTTATTTTGAGCATTTTGATCAGCTCCTGCTGCACTTATCTAATCTATTTCTTCAGAGACTTTGCCTCATCTTAGCTGTTATCATGGTGTTGCAAAGGTGAGTATACGGCCTAAAATTTCTTTTTTGGTTTAAAGATAGATAGTACTCGGTATAACCCTACAAAGAGCAGTGTCGTGAAAAGAATGACGTTCAGCGGATATAGCAAAAGAATGCTTCTGACTGTGTTAAGTAGACTAAGGATGGCAAATTTGAAGAGCTCGAGAGGCGAAGGGGCTGAATCAATTGCCAACGATCTTAGTAGTTCCATCACCACGTTACTATTATTAAAATCAAACGATTCAAAAAATCAAAGTCTTTTTGCATCTAATCTTAAAATCAAATGAAAAAGTTTTTTTTGATCTTCAGAATGTTAATTTTTGTGAAATATTTAGTTTCAGTATAGAAGTTTAATGATTTATATTTTTGGGTATAAATAAATAGATATCTACAATGCTGAGAGCCAGCACTAGAATCTCTAGATTTTTTAGCAGCCTTGAATCACTTAGAATGCCTTTGGCCCAAAAAGATCCTTAGATATACAACGCTATTCTTGCCGAAAAGCAGAGGCAGTTCTCTGGCATCAACCTTATTGCTTCTGAAAACTATTGCTCGAACGCTTGTCTAGCAGCAGTTGGCAGTGTTCTCAATAATAAGTACGCAGAAGGCTACCCTGGAGCCCGCTATTACGGCGGCACCTAGTGTGTAGACGTAGTCTAGGAACTTTGCCAAAGTCGAGCCCTTAAGGCATTCGGACTCAGTGATCAAGAATGGGGAGTAAACGTACAAGCACTTTCTGGATCACCTGCGAATCTTGCAGTCTACACTGCTTTGTTGAATCCTTATGATCGTATCATGTCTCTGGATCTTCCTCACGGAGGACATTTAAGTCACGGTTTTCAATCCATGGGCAAAAAGATCTCAGCAATATCTAAGTATTTTTAGGTCTTCCCTTACCATTTGAACTAATAGACTGCCCTGATCGACTACTAGACCTTACATAAAAACGCTTTGATTTACAGGCCTAAGCTTATCATAGCTGGTGCTTCAGCCTATAGCAGACTGATAGACTATGCCAGAATGAGAGCTATTTGTGACTAGATAGGTGCTGTTTTGCATGCAGATATTGCTCATCCGGCCGGTCTGATGGCTGCTGGAGCAATTCCTTCAGCTTTTGAGTATGCTGATACAGTGATGACCACTACTCACAAGACTCTCAGAGGAACTAGAGGAGCTCTGATCTTCTACAGAGTAGGTTCGAAAAAAGACAAAAAAGGAAACGAAATCAAGCTCTAATTCAAATCTAAAATTGACGCGGCTGTCTTTCCGGGTCTTCAGGGAGGACCACACATGCACTCAATCGCTGGAATTGCTGTCGCCCTTGGCTAAATCAACACTCCGTAGTTCAAAGAATACCAAAGTCAAGTATGCGAATTTTCATTTAGGTTTTAAAGAATATAAATGCTGCTTGCGGCTATCTTAAGGAAAAAGGCTTTAAAATTGTATCAGGTGGCACTGACAACCATCTTTTCTTGACAGACATGAGAAGCAAAGGCACAGACGGTGCCAGAATAGAAAGCTTAATGAACATGTTGTCTATTGCTATCAACAAAAATACTGTTCCAGGAGATAAAAGTGCTCTAAATCCCTCAGGAATCCGTATAGGCAGTCCCGCCATGACTACTCGAGGCTGCAAAGAAAAAGATTTCGTTGAAATTGCAAAATTCATCGATAGAGCTACCTCGATTTCTATAGCAGTCAGCAAATCAAGCAAAGGAACCAAGCTCAAAGACTACAAGGATAATCTCTAAGCTCAGAGAGGAGGCAGTGAGATCACAACTCTTCTTAAGGATGTTAACGAATTCTCCAAACAGTTTCCCGTTCCTGGAGGACTCATTTGATGCTGTGAACTGCTAATCTTCTGACTTTTTGTAACATAAGGTCGTTTATAATAATAATTGATTGTGATCGCGATGGCTTATAGAGGTACTTTGGGTCTTACAAAGCTTGTGTGAATCTTCGTGTGATGGCAGGAGTGGCCAAACCAAACCCCAAGATGGGCCAGTCATTGGGTCCCTTGGGTATTAACATGATGAAATTTTGCGAATAATTCAATCAGATAACCGGTCACATCCGAGGTGACGTACCCTTGAAAGTACGGCTAACTGCTTTCACTGATCGAACATTCAAATTTATTGTAAAACCGCCATAAACTTCCTGGTTCATTAAGAAAGCATGTGGCAAGGCAAAGCTCAGTCCTTTACCGGGTCATTTTGGAGGCATGAACATTTCTATTCAATACGTTTACGAGATAGCAAAGATAAAGAAATAGATGGATCCAGATTTGGCCAAGAATGATATAGGCAACATAATGACAGTAAGATTCATTATACGCAGCAAATAATGGGTCAACTGCATACCTGTGGAGTCGAAATAATTGACGATCCAGTCATTCCTGAGCCCATAAACATAAAGCTCAAAATATGATTAACACTTTAATTGTCCGATAACCACTTTAGATATGTATCTGAGAAGATTAGCTTATGAGTATAGTAATGTTTCAAGAGGGCTAAGCTAAATACTAATATCATTATAATATAGCTGATGGAATTGCCTTAGACAGTCCCATTTAGTAATGCCAGCGAAAGTGTTTTTGATCAACTTTTGCAACAGTATTCCTGTCACTAAATCGACTAGGAAGAAAGCTGCCATAATATGGCACCTTTTAACTAATAAACACCCAAACAACATATGCCCTAATCCAACTTCTGGCTCATGCTCGACGAAGTGCCCCTCGATAACATGATCCGCAACTAGGAAGAAATGCCCTAGCTAGAAAACATCGAGTTTAAGCGAGTAAGATCGCTGAGGGAGGAGCAGGAGAACAAAATAGCCCAGTTCCTGAGAGAAGATAGATTGGGGAAGGCAATCTAGGCTGCTAAAAATGAGTCACCGGTAGGCAAGGGCTGGCAGAGTCTGAGCCCCAAGAAGACCAAGAGGATCGACAAGGGCCGCACTGTTAGAGCACCTCAGGAATATAACTGATTGTTTTTTGGGTTACCAGCTATAGCATCACACGACACAATAGCCTATCACAGGGCACTTATAGCTCATATCATAGATATTTAGCATATTTTATGACCTTTCAGACTATTCAATCTTTATGTGTTTGTGAAGCGTTGGTTCAGTATGATGATTTTCTCAATGGTAAGAGCTACAATCATTTTCTGTTTTTGATGAACTCAGTGGCGATTCTGTTAAGGGTTCTTCGGCCTTCGTCGGAAATGATGCGGGAGTTGAGTTTGCGGCTGTCTCCCTTCTTGTCCTTCTTGATCAGTTTCTGCTTCTCGAGCTGAGTGAGGCTCCATCTGATGATCTTGGTGCCTGCGTGCTGGTGATACTCGGGTCTGCACTTGCCACTGTACCTGCCGCCCTTGATGTGGGAAAGCAGTTTGACTCCGGTGTGGGGTCTGATGTAGATCTTGCGGGCGAGGGAAGCCACTTTGTAGTAGATCCAGTCTTCTTCAAGAGGAGCGAGTTCGTTGCCTGAATATTACTAATGTTACGAGTGCTGCACTTGACAACATCGACCCAGGAGGGACGCTCGATGATGTTATTCTTCTTCAAGTACTGAGCGAAGGCCTCGATGAACTCGGCAGCAGATAGGTCCTTGACTGTAAAGAAAGTTGATTTCTGTTCTCCCAACATTTATGGTCACACAAATATAAAAAATATTATTTTATATTAATTTCCACCAACTACACTTAACAAACCCATTCATCACTCAAAAAAAGATATTAAATAAATTATATGCAAAAAGATCGTAAAATTAATTAAAATTTGTTTACAAATACTTATTTCAATATTTTTTTTATTTTGGGCAAACGAATAGAATCAAATTCTTTTGATCAAAATTTGCGATTTTAAAGCATATACCTGCCAAGAATCTCTGATTACTTTTTGGCCTCGTACAAAGAAACTGATTTTTTCTTCTTGTCTGCTGTGTAAAATTTTACCATTTGATCGCTTTTCTTTCTCTTCGGAAAAATACCAGTTCTGTCGTCAACTTACTAAGTCTTCACATACTTTGTTCTGATCATCTAGTCTCGTCCTTTGCCCATCAGACTTTAATATTTTTTCTTTATATTCACAGTCCTCGTTTCTTTCTGCGTACTCTTAGGAACTGATTCTTCCTTATTTTTGCTGGCACTCCTGACCAAAGTTTTGCCGAATCTATTTTTGTAAAAAGTTTTATTTTTAGTATCCATGTAGTTATTAATTTAAGGCTTATGCACTAGAGCCTCACTCATTCCCATTCCTCCAACAGATTTACTGCCTTCCTAGCCCTCAGCTACAAATTCGTAAATGATTTTCTTATATTCTTGAAGACTTAATTTTTTGTTGTCGTCTATTTAAATTTTTATCTACTATTCAGCCTCAATTATCTATTTTTTATTGTAAAATTCTTTAAGGTAAGGATGTTTAAGGATCTATAGCATAGATGGTCGTTTGTCTGGGTTAAAATGAAGAGTTTTTTCAATAAGATCTAAGGCATCTGGAGGACAGTTCATCATCCAGCTACTGTGACTTTGTGGCTTTATTTTTGTCAAAATGTCAAGCATTTCCTTGCCGAAATCAGTCTTCAGGGATTTTAAATCCTCTATTGAAGGTGGTCCAGTCCAAGTCAGTACTCTTTCGATTTGATTGAGCGTTGAATGGCCCGGAAACATAGGTTTTCCTCTTATTAGTTCACCAATCATACACCCGAAGCTCCATATATCTGCCGGATACGAGTATTTTTTAGAGTTCAGCAACACTTATGGAGCTCGATACCATCTCGTCGCTATGTACTCCGTTAGTTCTTTTTGATATTCTTCTTAAGCACCCATAGATCTGATCAATCCGAAGTCACAAAGTTTCGCTAAACAGTCTTCATTTACCAGCACATTCGAAGGCTTAATATCCCTGTGAATGAGTTTAGCAGTATGCAAGTAATGAAGAGCTTTAGCTATCTGGTATATTATGTATCGTTTGTGCTGCTAACCTAACAATTTTTCACGGATAAGTGTGTACAAGTCGATGTCCAAATGCTAGAACAAAATGTATATATCTTTTTCAGAAAAAGAGCGAACTACTCTTTTGAGCTGTACGATGTTTGGGTGTTTTAGTTTTTTTAAGAATGTTATTTCTCGGTATGTTCGTTGAGCATCCGTCGAGTTCTGAAAAGCATCAAAGTTTTTCTTAAGAGCAAAAGTCTCCCCTGTCTTACGTTCTTCGGCCTTCCAGACTATTCCGTAGGCGCCACTACCGATCTTTTTGCCTACCTAGAATTGTTTGAGAATATGGGGCTCTACCTTCTCGTGATCACTCATTATATTTATCAATCATCATCTAAGCCTAACAGACTATTCATCATTATTAGTGCAATAGTGGCCATCAATCTCCTATACTCATTATTTAATTAAAATGGTATACTGACTCAAATAGACTATTAAATAAAATATCAAGTAACTCTGAAATCTCTGTTGGGAAATACCCTTGGAGCTACTAATGTCCACACATAGAGTACAGCGGTTACCCAAGAAATGCAGATTCTAACCCAGAATCCGAAATCATTCGAAAGGAGGTCTCCTGTAATGAGACTAGCTGAGTTCCAGTTAGTAATTAGCATGCCTACATAGACTGAAGCCAGACACATGTAAAAATGCCATTTGGGCCATCTCCAGCTCTCACTATAGTACGCTATATTAGTCTATTCTGGTTCCTTTATTCTTTAGGCGTGTATTGGCCTTGCTGATTCATTTTCCTCATCTCCTTAGTTCGGTTGAGGCACTACGCCTATAGTATTGGCGATATCAGTATTTTACGTGATTTTTACATGCCCTGAACCACCCATTATCGAGCCGTACATTGTCAATATGAAAAAAAGAGTTGAAATTACTATATCTACCGAAAAAGAAGCCAATGTCATTCTTCCAGCGCCTACTTTAATATATTTTTACATGATGAACCTCCGTAAGAAAATTGACATATAAACGCGAGATAAGAGCAATACATTGAGACTAAAGCTGTGGTCAAAAGACTGTTTTGCTTGTTAAAATTGAACAGTTGAGTAAAAGGCAACAGAACTATTATGATTGATGTTACGATATTAGCCCATAGCGAATCGCCACAAGCATCTGTTGATGAAAAAAATATGTATCCAAGCACATTGAAGGCCAAAGCTAAGGCTTACACTACGACTGAAAGGAATATCAAGACACCTGCGTAGCAAGTGTTTCCTTAATCGTATTTTGCAACAAGTTTTATTCCTGCCAAATAAAACAGATCAATCAGAATGATAGCCTAAGTGATTTTATGTTTACCTGAACTATCATGAACAGAATAGATATATACTTGCTTGCCTCTGAGTAGGTCTCGAAAGTGTTATTTGTAACCCACAAAAAAGCTATAAAAATCGCTAAAACGAGTATGTATTTGAAACAAAAAAGACCTTAGTTAATTACCATCGCTATCCGATTTCTGCAAAGCGTGATCAGAAACATGATTGCGAAGAGTATTAAGAAACTGAGAGAGATTCTGTATATGGCCGATGGACCAATACAGTCAAACTGTCTATTTAGCAATCTATTTACCCACCTGAAGATTAAGGACAGGTCAACCAAGAAAAATAGTTTAGGAAACTTTGCCATTGGTTGAGAAAGTACATCACGATTATGGCTGGCACCGTGAAAATTATGACCAAGAAGAGATAAAATATTTTTGTTACCTTTTAAGGGCCACAGAGTTTTTAGAGCGCATCAGAAAATCCTTTGCAGCATATTCCGAAGCAACAGCAAAGGCCTTGAGCTATGAGACCTCCCATAATACTTTAACACTATAATATCATCAGAATCAAACAACAGACAAGCCAAAAGTGAAAAGAAGACTTTTTGATTTAGCCATTTCGTGTCTGTGTTTCGGCGAGCGGGACTCGAAAATATGAGGATTTACCTTGGGTTTCATCGAACTCTTGTTTTTCTATGACTTATTTTTACCTATTCCGAGTTACAGTCTTATTTATTCCTATCCAAGAGATTTGCTATAATTCGATTTTATTCTCTTCACAGGCTCAGCTTTTGCCTTTACTGGACCCACTTTCAAATGCGAAGATGCATATGATGGAAAGTACTAAGATTCGATTACTAAAGATCTGTTGCCTACTATGGTCTGAGTTTAAGGTTATTTTTTGTCTTTACTTAAACTTTTTCGCCAATCGTAAATGTGAGGGTTGTATTTTTCATTTTAAGGCTTATACCTACCGTTTCTGACAACTTATTTTTGCTCTGTTTAAAGATTTTGTCTTTGCATCTTGATTTTAGTTTGATCCTTTTGAAACGCCCTAAGGCCGCCTTTTTCCTTTTTATGTTCTTTAGAGCCCTTGTTGATCAGATATTCGTCCTTAGATACCTGAAAACTTGATTTTTATTTTTTGCCTCCTCGAATCATACCATCGTTTTTGTTAGTAGCTTTACAAACTACATGTTTTTTCTTATCGTTTGCGTACTAATCGCTCACTTTCTTGCAGTCTAGAGCCTTAATGTCACCAAAAAACTGTTTGAGCGATCGATTTCGATAAGTTAATGATGCGTGACTCGAGCTGCCACTTAAAACTTTCACGTTTTTCAAGCCATTTTTAGTAACAGCTTGTAGCAGAGATCCTATAAGCAGCCCCTACTATCTTTTGACTATTTTTTCCAACATTCTACTGCGATTTTAGTAGATTGAATATACTATTATGAAAGTAGCTTTTATAAAATATTTGCAGTGCTAATAGCTGAGAAAAAGACTGCTTTTTAGATAAGTAGGCTTTACTGACGAAAGGAGAGGATATGGTAATAATTAGGAGGTTCGCTGCAATAAACTGAAGAGCTGATTAATATATAAATCGCTAACCGATTGTTGCCGTAGGAAATGCCCAAGGAGTAAGATCAGTAGTTTCTCAACTTGATGCTCACTCTCGCCAACATCAAAATGAAAGTCAAGTTCCCCTGCAAAATGACCGTCGAACAAAATGGTCGCACCCTCACCCCATAAGTCACCCCCAACGTCGAACACCAGTTCGTCTTCAACCAAGAAATACGACTCAGGGAAGAAGCTTCCAAACTTTGCACTGAGCTTAACATCTGTCTTTTGACCTAAAAAGGCGCAAGGTACATCTCAGGAATTGCCAAACTTTATCACAACTAAGTTCTGAGGTCTGAGGGAGATCGCCTCGTAATAACGCTTTCCAAGTGTTTAGATCCTTAGGCCTTTATGGAGCTGAGAGTAGATAGAGTCGTAAAAGAGGGCGGAAAAAAGCATACTGCTCTTTCTGCTATTCCATAAATCAATATGAAGGGCTCTTCGCCCAGATACTCAGATCACCTTAACCAACAACCTTACACTGACTTCAAATCTCCACAAAGATACGCTGGCGGGTACGGGGCGAGCTAAACTAAGTCATAAGCCCAATTTCCAATAGGAAATAACATTCGATTAAGGCGTTAGGAAGAATCCTTTAAATCAAAATAATATGCAGGAATGGGCCTCACAAACAGCAAGCGTCTCAATAATTTTTCACCAAAAGGCCGCAAAACTTATCAAAGCAAGAACAAACAACTGATAGGTAGTGATGTCAGTGGGTAGTTCTAGAGATAAAGAATGATATAGGCTTAAGTTTATAGGGATAACTACCAAAAACTCAAGCAAAAGTACTTGAAATAGGCAGAAACATCAAAAAATGAGGTGAGCAAAAGAATGGCTCTGTAAAACAACGAAAACAACTATAAACTATAGATAGTGAGACTCAAAATACGCAATTAGGAGCTAGAAAAGGCTTTGAACTAAAAAAATCAAAGAATGAGGTAACTTTCGAACAATCTTTCAGGACTGCACACCATATAATCTCAGACGAATTTGTTAAGGTAGGACCTTAACAATAAATAACATGCTATCCGCATCATGTAAGACACCATCATAACTCTTTCTAAGTAGAACGATTAACTCAGAAACAGCAACAAAGACATACTTTTCAGGTCATAGGAAAAGATTATGCTGCTCTAGCATGAAAATTAAACACTTATCATGCAAAGCAATACTCAAAATCATGACTACGAAAGATCAATAGCTGTCCTCAAAGAAAATTTAGCCCAAAAATAGAACTAAATTATCAGAAAAAACGAAATAATATAAAAGGAGAAGCAGTGTGTGTTTGAGCTGTAAAAAAATATTCAAAATAAGCTTTTTTAGTTCGATTCGCTTTTCCAGACAGAAAGAGCTAACAACAAACAAAAATATGATGAACTTAAGTTGAAATTTTAGTAAACTTCTTTACAACTGACCAAGACTAACAATGAAAAACAGGATTTGTTGCAAGAAATCGACAAATACAAGTCAGTTTTAATGAAAAATTAGTACTAATTTAAGCTGCACATGCAAGAAATCGCATCGATGCGTGCCTAGATCTAATAGTTAAAAATGATAAGAGACAAGTACAACGAGGTAAGCAAAGAAGTCAGGATTATTCACGAACAGAAGACTATTATTTAAAAAAATCATGAAAAAACGATGACTTCCAAAGAAGCTGTGCTCGAATAGGTCACTAACTAGTTCAAAAAATAAATAGAGTTCCAAAAAAAGAGTAACAGATAGCTTTAAGATAAAAACAGAACCCTTTCTTCTAAGCTTATCTAGGCCTAAGGTCAGCTCGAAATCGCTAGAAGCAGTTTGTAAAAAACAAAAAGATCTTATTAAAACCTAATGAAAGAATTTACTGAGCTCAAGTAGAAATAAAAATCACTCAAAAAGAACCTAAAGATCGAAGAGGAAGAGCTTGAATAGACTAAGAAATAGTTCAGTAGAAATAAAGAAAAAAATCAGACTATCATATAAAGCTTGAAAAACTAGATAGCTAAAGTCAGGTAATAACTTAATAAGACCAATATCTAGCTGTAGTCATAAATGATCAAAAACGATCAGCTCATGTAAACTGTATCAGAGCTCAACCTCTAGATCACGAGGCTCAGAATGTCCCACCAGTTTTCATAGTAAAAAAGCGAAAAATATTCAATTTCAGTTCAGTAAAAATATCAGCAGTTTTAAAAAATCATCAAGGAACACTAGAATGTAATCGATCTTCTTGAAGAAAAAATAAGAAATCAAAAAAATACTGAAAAGTAGTACCTAGCCAACCTGCAGAAATGTGACCATTAAATAGGCGTGATCATCGATAAAAACTAAAAACTTCAAAAAGAGTTGCGAAGTGTGTAGTAGAAAAACAAGCAGTCAGAGATACAGCTTGGCGTCAGGCATACTGAAAGCAATGAAAACAATAAGAAAATCAGATAGCTCGAGGCCAAACTAGGCAAAACCTAGTAATAAATGGACAGAGTAAAAGACAATCTTCAGCTGACACGAAACGATCTTTAAAAACACAAAAAAATCAATTAAATCATACAGAATGACTACGATAAAGCTAAAAATGATCTGATAGTATACAATCAGAAGGTCAATCAACGTTAGAGATAGCTTGAGTAGAAAAATTACTAAGCTAAAAAGACTTAATAAGCCATGAAGACTCTCTAGAATAAAAATAATTCTCTGAAAAAGTAGTACGATAAATTCAAGGAGTCAGTCTCTGAAGCACTCAATTCATCTTTTTCGCAAATAATGCAGACTTTCAGCAATGTTTAAAGACAAAATAATTCTTCAGTCAATCACTCTTCTTTCCAAGACAAAAAAGGATTCCTAGACCTCAATAGAGATATCGTCAATGCCATCACGAATGCCGGCAAAGACAACAAAGGAATCATGAACAAGCTTAATGACAAGCTCAGATCGCTAGAAAGAGATATTTAGCTGCATAGAAACGAATCTAGCTCAACTCAATAGCAGTACAAACGGCAGCTTTCGGAAAAGGCATTTTTCATATAACAACTTTAAGGTCAGCTAAGGGCTCTAAGCAGTGAAAAAGGATAAAGCGAAAGTCAGCTGCACATGCAACTTGAAGAAATGGCACAACAACTGCACCACTATCAAAATTAATGCAACGGCCTAATCGCTGCAAAAGATGAGTTATAGTACTCGTTGGCGAGCCTGAGAATGTAAGCAGAGCGATTGACCTAAGAATACTAAGCCACTTGTGCTCAGTTGAGGCACTAAAAAGATTAGATGTAGTAAAAATTGTAGTACCAGTGTCACACAGCCTAGCTTCTATAGAAAAAAGTGCACGATACCGAGTACGAAATGATGAACATAAACTCTATCTTGATGCTATAAAAGGAAGCGAATTTCAAAAAACAGACTCAGTTGATGCAACTGGCATAAGAAAAAGACCATTTGCTTCTAGATTTATAGAATTCTAAGCAAAAACAGAAGCATTTGTCTTAAAAATATTCAGAATTAGACCTTCAGTTTCTGACTATCAGGTAGATCAAATAAAAATACGAGAGTATGCTGAGTGAGTAGTAAACAAAATTGAAAGATGTGCGTAATTTTAACAATAATATTCTGAAGGAAAAAGAAGAAATTATCAAACGATAGCTTTAGAGAAATCTTGAGATAACTAAGCTATAAAATGAAATTATCGAAATCAAACATGTCCTTCAGCAGTAGTTGTAGTCCAAAAATAAGTACAAAGAAGAAATGGAATAAGCTAGAGAGGTTGGCAGAAAGTACAATACTCAAGTTAAAGACCTATAAGCTGCGATTCAGAGCTAGAAGACTAAGTACCAGTCGACAAGAGACAAACTGAGAGAAAAAGAACAGTAAGTTACAACGCTCAAGGAAGAAATCTCTGCTATAAACAAGAAGAATTAAGAAAACAATATTAGAAGCAAAAAAGGTATGGAGGATCTTAAAGAATAAAACGATATGATAAACCGTCAGGTCGAAACTATAAGTAGTCAGTCCCAGTAAAACATCCGCTCATTGTAAGGTCAGCTAGTCAAGATCAACCAACAGCTTACTACCAGCAAAGAAGAACTGGGTTAGCTAGAGTAGGCTTTATTCGTTGAAAGATAAAACAATCAGTCCATGCAGGACACCATCATCAAACTCAATCGATAGCTAGACCAGTACCGGTAGCGACTTGAACAGTTCTAGAAGCTAAATGAGTAGCTAGTAGGGTAGACCAGGTAGAAAGACGAACACATGTACGAAATGGGTGGAAAAATCTACTAATATGAAAACAGAATGCGAGAACTTTAGCAATAGAAAAATAGATAGATAGAAGACTTCACAAACAGTCTGAATGCCAAATACGACTAAGACTACCAAGAGATCTACCAGAAGATAGAGTTCATTTAGAAATAGAAAGAATATTTTAAATAAAAATTAGCAGAAAAGTAGTAAGAACTCAACAGGAAAAACTAAGATATCAAGCATAAATAGATCGAAGAAATATAAATGAAAAAAATATATTAGGACAAAATCAAAAAGCTGTAAGAGGAAAAATTGCAAATATTCTCAGATAAAAACAAATAACTCAACAAAGCCCTAGAATAAAACAAAAGTCAGTTCGAAAATTTAAGGGGCAAATAGGCTTAAAACAGAAAAACTAATCATGAGCTTTAAATTTCAAGGACGACTATTCAGAAGCTTGAGGGGAAGGTTAAGTAGGTGCAAAACGACAAAAATTCTCAGTTTAAGGCATACCAAGTGTAGGTGTAGACACTAAGAAAGAAAGAAATTTCAGCCAAGGCCTACAAAGATGTAGTCAAAGGCAACCAGTGGAACTGCTAAAGGGAAGTCAGAAAACACATACAATTGTTCATAAAAAAAATTCTGGAAGGAGGCAGGAAGGAAGTAAGCAATTAAAATCTAATCAGTCTGATAAAAGGACTAGAAGAAGGTCTTTTAAGCGCAGTCACTAACATTACCAAAGAATGATGGTTTACCAATTTATTTATTACAAATATACTCAATTTTTGTGAAAATTTTAGCTGATTTTTAATTTATTTTTTAAACATTTATTCTTGCCTCCATGCATAGTTGCCTTAATATTGTACTGCTTATGCCTCGAAAAATAGTCACATATCACAACAACATCATTCCTACTATCAAAAGCACTATTAAAGTCATTGTAAGGTGTCCTTGACTGCATACCTGGAAAGATTCTTGTATTTTTTTGAACTAATCTGAAGCCACTGGAAGATCTCTCCAGCAATTCCAGCACTAAACACTGACCTAGCTCATTAAATATTTACAGTTTCTTAGGAAAGAGGGAACTGGCAGTTGGCATTTATAAGGCATAGCTGCATGGCATAGTAAGCGTTATAGCAGGCTGCGTTTTTGGCAATAAATGGTCCACATAATGCATTAGGATCAGCGATTTTTTGTTTTCGCTTAATGCACTATATAACTCCCTAGTTTGAAGGTGTTAACATCTACTGCACTGTCTCAATCACACTTTAGCTTCTGGTTGCGATATTAATGAAGTTGCTGGTTGCGATATTACTGACCAAAACAATCGTAAGTAGTTTGAAAATCAACATGATAATATTGTGGATATCTAATCAATCTGAGATTATATTAAGTAGATTGTATGGTTGGATGGTGTCAATATAATTAAGAAGGGCCTATAAATAAATTTGATAGCTAATATGAGTGACAAAAAAGGCATGAACCCTGAGTTATCAGTGCTCAACGAAAAGAACTAGTTGAAAAAACTAGAAACAAACGTGGGCACTATGAAAAATCGCCTAGAACTGTTGCGAATGCAACTGCAGAAAGAAAAAGATAATATAAAAAAGAATAAGCAACTTACCAAGGAAGCCATCCAGAAGAAAGTATAATTCAACCGTATCAACCAATGGGTAATAGGCGAATTATTTAGAAATAAAAAGACAACAGCGATTAAATCGAAAGGATCTAACAAAAACGTCGACAAAATCAGAGTATGAGAATGAGTCATTAGAAAGAACTACAGGATATTCAGAAAGCTATCTACTTGGTCAAGCTAGACGATGCCAGAGAAGTCAAGAATATTTCTTTAGAGCATGGAAGGAGACTAAAATAGATGTAAAAAGATTTTCTAACGCAACAAAGAGAGAAAAAGAACAAAGTTAAGTAAGAATCATAGGCAGCTAAGTAGAGATACGTTCAGTTTTGGAAAGAAAAATTGTCAGGGTTGTATACATAGCATGCCCAGGCTATCATTACTGCTGCAAAACAAAAATAATAGGCAAAAAAAGATCTATAAAAGATGTAGTAAGAATAAATGAGGTTGCTTGAAGAAATCAACAAATATCACTCGCAAAGCATATAGACAAAAAAATAATATTTGGCTGCTTTGAGCATTCCAGCCAAGGACGTAGCCTAGGCAGTAAACAATCAGAGCGTTGGTCTGTCACGAAGAAAAAGTCAGGCTATGAACAACTCGGCTACTGTCGAACACTATGAAAGCAAAACTGCCAGGTACCACTAGATCGATTCTTCTAAAATGCCGAATGCTAATGTCAATCAAGACAAGCTTAAAGTCATACTTCAGCAGCTCAAAAAAGTGGAAAGGGGAGGATTAAGAACTTCTAGATGATCATTTTTGCTATTGTCTTATGTATGTAGTGATAATATGTATATTTCAATAGCAAGTATGAGAAAAGATTTATTATTTTCCAATTTTCTGCGCAATTAAATGAGCATTTACTTTATTATAATTCATTACTTTACGACATCTTAATTATGCTCAAAAAAATGAACAGAGTCGGCCTTTTGGGTGGAAAAAATAACGGCTATGAAGAATAGGACTGGGTTTAGCTATAAGAAATAGACAACATTACCTAGATGTCTTCATCTTCCAAAAATCGTTGCCAAAGTAAAGAAAAAAGCATGTAGATTATTAACAATAATACTAAAAACTTGAAAATCCCAAATAAATGTCTTACAATCCTTATGAAAATTATCGTCCCAAAAACTAACCTACAATGTAACTCTATGAAAATATAGGCAAAAACCTTATGACCCTTCGATTATCAAAATGAATGGAGACACCTTTAAATTAGTCAAGCCAGAACAGTAGCAAAAACCAAAAAAGAAATCAAATATTCCGACTATGTATTTATGGTATAAGTTAGGACAGTGCAGTGCTGTTATTGCGAGAGAGTGCAGACTATTCCTGGAACATCAAATTTATTCATTTGCGGCATATGTTCCAAGACCAACTAATGCACACCTGCCTACCAAATCCTCAATTGTAAATCATGCAAAGGAAAAGTCCTCTACGCAACTGGCATAAGTCTACATATTAAGTGCACCAGATGCCACACCATTAACGAAGTCCAGCCCTACTTCCCCTCGAATCCATACAAGGAAAAATAGGTTATGTTCGACTAGATGATTTCAGAAGATGACGGCATATTTCCCTCGCTAAAATGATACAGATAATCAATCTTCATAAATCATTTAGCTTAGCCCTTACCCAGGAGGAATCTACCTTGCGACCTATGTCTTCAATCAAAGATCTATTAATGTTAGGAGTTTTTACGTCCTCGTGGAACTATCCTTTTTTGAGTTGTTGCTAGAAGTAGTCCCCGTTTTTATTGTGTTTTCTAGCCCAGCTTAGACAGTTTTCGAATTAAAGTCTGCGATGATTAGAAAGATGACTTTTTATTTTAGGTCGATGCACTCTCGAAGGCTTAAGAGTGACATTATCGTTCTTTTAAAGCTACTATTCTTGGCTCTGATACATCACAGGCTAGGGATGTATTGCCTTGAAGCCTGAGTATAGTCTTTGGAAGGACTGCTAGTAGTCAGAATCACGGTTGGGCTATTGCTAGGCTTGCTTCATTCGCAATATGGCTCGCAACAAATTATGTTTTCTTTTCAGTCTATATAACACAAAAAGTACTCTTATTTGGCAAGGTTGTCCTGATTGGCTAATTAAGGTTTAACGAAAAAAGATCGATGCTCGTATAAAGGCTTCTTGAACTTGATTTTTTACTTACTTTTGACTTCCTTGCCTATTACATCGTATTTCTTTCTGTTTATTCTGTAAATATTGTTTTTTTCGTAGCGCATGAGTAGATCTGTTTTGTCTTGCGGCACATAGGGCTGGTACATTGATTAACCTCTCTTCTTTATGCCTTAATCCTATATTTTATGATAGTATTCAGCTTCGTCGATGTATGGCTCGAGGATGTCCTCTGTTTAGAGCGAAAGAAAATCGCCTAAGCTGCCGATCATCTTATTTTATTATTACATAATATGAAGGTACATAAATAAGAAGTAATCGATTTTTTCATGTAAAATAGCTATAGATCTTTAAGTTACACATGTAAGTCTTTATTTATCTTTACTGAGTCCAACAGTTGAATAGGAATGAATATAATTATTTTATGAAAAAAATAGGACACATTTTGCGTTAGGAGATCTAGAAAGAGCACCCTAACTGCAATCATTGTGAATATTTCGACAACCTCTAGCATCGTCTGCTCAAATAATCCGCAAAACTATCTCATTACATGACCAAATCCATTGTTGACTAGCAGAAGCGCAAAATCAGAATAGCCACCTCCCCTCCTCCGAGACAAGTTTTTTCCATTTCGCAAGTGACCAACAGCAACAACTAAAATAAACTGAAAAAATCATAGTCTAACTTGTTCTAGTCAGGATCAATGCAAAGAGCCAGATAGCTATGCGAAAAGTTAAAGTTATCAAAAAGGAAGCTAGAGAATGCCAAATCAGCTGACGACATCAGCAAACCTAACAAAGACTAGCCGCATCGATCGATAGCTTACAACATCTACAACTACTAGTAAAACCAGCAAGCTGAGCTGAGCAAACTAAACTAACTAAATTAAAAAAATAATACAAAGGCACTTAAATGGAAAAAAGTCACCAAAATAGCCCAAGAAGCGCAGTCGTTAAAGGAAACCATTTCGACTTAATCAATCAAATCCAAACAAAGTATAAAGGAAAAATAGATAGTTCAGAAGATCAAATTAGATAATTTTAACGTCTTGAAGTTTATAGCAGAAGGAAAATTTGGTTCCGTCTATCTCGTCAGGTAGCTATACTCATATTTAGAGACAAAATTACAGGCTTCATTTGCGCTCTTAAACGAATTCCCAACTTTGTGGCCTGGAACGACCGGAAAGGCATTAATCAGAGATTAAGATAGATTAAAATTCAAAGTTTCCTCGACCACCCGCATATCGTTCAGCTCTATTCTGTTTTCATTTAATAAAACGATCTTTATCTCCTCATGGAACTATGCTCCAAGGGCAATCTATACGGATAGCTCAGAAAAGAAGGCTACTTTAATGAAAACAAAATAAGAGAAATAATCAAGCAGATTTGCCATGCAGTCGAGTACATGCATGATAATGACATTCTACATCGAGATCTAAAGCCATAAAATGTGCTTTTTCACGAGGTAAATCTTAATTTATATTAGAGTACAGTCAAAATATGTGATTTCGGTTGGTCAGTCAACTCTCCCTTATTGAGAGATACTCTCTGCGGAACTCCTCTCTACTCTTCACCCTAGGTCGTTCAAAAAAGACAATACGACAACAAAATCGACATCTGGAACATAGGCGTTCTCACTTACGAACTTCTGTATGGCAAAGTACCTTTCTAGATCCGATCTGAAAGTGAATTGTCAAAAATAGTTGAAGAAGAAATATATTTTCCTAAAAATAGACCAGCATCCTTATAGATCAAGGATTTTATTCTTAGATGTCTATGCAAGGATCCTAAGGAAAGGTTCGGTATAGTTAAACTTTTAGATCATGTTTTTCTTAATATTGAAAAAAGTTGATGTTTATATTTTATAGACTACACAAATAAATATGATTTTACATGCGAAATGAATGAAAAAATCAATTAGTTATTGTTCTGAATTTACGCGGCAAAAGCTACTTAGCAATAGACTAGGCAAAAACGATTCGATTGAAGCAGTTGTTAAGCATTATTTATTAGCTTTTTTTATTTCTTTATTTCATCATCAGATTCTTGTAAACTGTGAACTGGGTAGATAAAGTTTTATCAAAAGGATCTTCTTTTGCTTCATAATGTATTTCAGCTTAATTTTTATTTACTTCTGTTTTGACTCTGTTTGTTCTTTTTCTGAATTAATTTTTGGACATTTTAGATGTTTTTTGGAACTGTCGGGATTCTGTGACTGCTACATCGAAAAGTCCTCTGCGGACTAAAATCTGATTTCTATTAACGAGATCTGCATATTTGCTGTTGGGTCCATAAGGTTTTGTGAATTTTTTATGACTTTTCAAGAAACTCAGAAAGCCACTGTTGTATTATCTCTACCTGAGTTAACTTTACTATAAAACTATGGTATCGAGGTTATCTGTTTTGATGGTCCTATATTTTATATTCTTTACTTTTTTGACTAAGGGAATTTGTGATTTTTTAGGTTGGCCTAGAGGGTGTCACACTGTATGAGCTATTTGATTTGACTTCTATGTCTGTATATGAGGTTTCGCTGAGGGTCGATTTGTAGCTTACTGAACTCGCTGAAATCAAAGCTTTTGTAGACATTTCTATTGGTTTTTGGTTGCTAAGTCATGCAATAAATAAATGTTTATTATGAGAAGAAAAACAATATTAAGCTTTGATCTTATACAATGTGCAATAATTTTGTATGTATGCAATCTGGGGTTGGGGTTGGGGTTGGGGTTGGGG
>Ga0169931_10000977_pt1 | contig 47369 bp, 62 predicted proteins | sample Kivu_15m_20L_FD_129675 | JGI IMG/M metagenome (GOLD analysis project Ga0169931, IMG submission 129675) | Freshwater microbial communities from Lake Kivu, Western Province, Rwanda to study Microbial Dark Matter (Phase II) - Kivu_15m_20L... | ecosystem: Environmental > Aquatic > Freshwater > Lake... | reverse complement strand
CCCATATCAGGTTGTTCCATTCCCATATCAGGTTGTTCCATTCCCATATCAGGTTGTTCCATTCCCATATCAGGCTGTTCGGGGGCGTTTATATTATTTATTTTTACGCCTAATTCTCCAGATAGTACCTGTAGTGCTTGTGTGGCTGCTGGAAGCATTTGTTTTATGTCGCCTTTTTCATCTATTGTTTTCATAATAGCCACTGCTATATCTCTTAACTTCTCTAGAGTATGAATGTGTCTAGGATTCCATCTACTATGAAGAATTTTTCTTATTTCATTTACAATGACCTCTGCTCTTCTTGATATATGTCTAGAACCTAAATTTTCTAAGTCTGATTCTATATCTTGCATTGAAGAAAGAACATCTCCAATTTTATTTCCTAAATAAGAACGATCTTCATTCAATAAAAAACTACTAAATTTTTTCATGTTTTACTTTCCTGTTGACCCAAAACCACCTGAGCCTCTGTTTGTTGCTTGTAAATCTTCTACTTGTAAAAATTGAAAATTATAATGAGATTCTATAATTAGTTGAGCTATTTTATCGCCTTTTTTTATTTCAAATTCTTTATTCTGGTCTGTATTTATTAATACAACTTTAATTTCTCCTCTATAAGAGGAGTCTACAACACCGGCAAGAACATCAATCCCGTAATTAACAGCTAGACCTGATCTAGGAGCTATTCTTCCATAATAATATTTTGGAATTTGCAAAGCTATCCCAGTTGATACTAGCTTTCTTTGCATTGGTTGTATAATCATATCTTCGGTAGCAAATAAATCCGCACCAGCGTCTGTTTCGTTGGCTCTGTAGGGCATTCTTGCGAATTCATTTAAAAGTTTTATTGCAATCATTTTATGCCTCGCAAGAAGAACAAGTTAAAATACTTCTAGCCAATTCTTGTGCAGGATTGGCACTTCTTTGGTAGTAAAAAGTTTTTATTCCCATTTCCCAACCTTCAATTAACAATGAATTAACTTGCTTTGGAGGAGTGTCTGGTGGGATCATTAGATTCAAGGATTGAGATTGATCTATGTATTTTTGACGTTGTGAGGCTTGTATTACTATTTCTTTTTGGCTTATTTCTCCAAAAGTTTTAAATACATTTTTTTCTTCTTGATTTAAAAAATCTAAATGCTGAACAGATCCTCCTCTTACAAGAATGCTCTTCCAAATTTCATCATTGTGTTTATCGTATTTTTTAAGAACTTCTTTAAGGTATGGATTTTTATAAGTAAATTTACCTTTTGCGAGGTTTTTTACAAAATAATTGCTATTTAAAGGTTCAATACTAGGACTTACTTGTCCTAAAATAAACGAACTTGAAGTGGTTGGTGCAATAGCAAGAGTTGTGACATTTCTTCTGCCATAACCTTTTAATAAATCTGGTTCTCCAAAAATTTTTGCCAGTTCTTCGGTTGCTTTATCCGATCTTTGTCTGATAGTCTTCCATATTTCGACATTAATGAGCTTGGCTTGCATGTTTTCAAAGGCAATCATTTTTGATTGAAGGTAAGAATGCCAACCCAAGACGCCCATTCCTAATGCTCTTTGATTTTTTGCAAAATTATGAGCCGCAGACATAAACCTAACATCTGTGGTTTTGCTTACGAACTCTTCATTCACAGCATCTAAGAAATAAATTAAAGTTTCTACTGCATCCGTTTCTTTTATTTCATCCCAGTGTAAAAGATTTAAAGATGATAGCACGCAAACAAAACTATTGTTTTCATCGGAAAAAAGTTGGATTTCTGAGCAGTTGCCCGTAAGCACTCCGTTAAAAACAGCTTTGTGTTCTAGTGGTTCATTTACGCAATATGTATTATCGATTCTTCCATCATCTACTATCGACAATATTTCGCAAAAATATAAAGATCCCTTATCATCAATAAAATTTAAAAGTTTATCGCCTTCTCTCAAAGAAGAGGCTTCTACTTCTTCACCATTTTCTAAATAAAACTTATGATATTCGGTGGTATTTAAGACAACACACTCTGTGTGGACGGGTGCGATGGACACCGGCGGAAACAGGCTGAGTAGGTCGGATTGTGGGGTTTCATGGTGAGGAAATTGGCATGTTGTGATCGTGGCCCCATAATCTCTTTTAGACAAAGTTATCTTGATTAACTTTTGATTAATTCCAGTTTTAACAATTTTGGTTTTAGACCAACTTTTTCCATTCCAAACTTCTACTTCTTTATTTTCGTTTTCTCCGATGGTTAAATAGCCATTTTTTGTAAGTATTTTTGTTTCTGGTGCTACACATAGATTACTGGCTTTAATCTTTAATTTTTTGTCTTTATATACTTGTGGGGCATTTTTGTTTGCTGTATCAACAAACATAATATATGGATAACCAGTCTCAAACCTCTTCTGAATTACTTTTGCCCAAATTTTTCTTTTTTCTTTATCACCTTCAATAAGTTCTTTCATAAACTTATCTGTTACAGTGATGCCTATGCTCATGTCTTGAATAGGGTGACCTTCTGATCGAATCTGTAGAAATTCATCAATATCAGGGTGTTCTATAGGCAAATAAGCAGCAAAGGATCCACGCCTAGCTGAGCCTTGAGAAATAACATTGGCAACTTTATCATATATTTCCATAAAATGAACGGCACCGCTTGATTCTCCTCCTACGCTAATCTTGGCTCCTCGCTCTCGTAAATCGCCAAAATATCCAGAAGTCCCACCGCCCAATTTGCTCATCATTCCAACTTCGGAAGCTTTATCTAAAATTGCTTCCATTTGATCTTTGATCAAACTACCAAAGCAAGAAACTGGAAGACCCCGTTTATTGCCGAAGTTAGTCCAAATTGGGGTTGCTAAAGAATAAAACCCCAATTTCATATAATTTTCAAATTTCTCCGAGAAACCTTTTATTCCTAGTATTCTCTCTGCGTTATCTGCTATTTGTTTAATTCTTTTTTCTGGAGTAACCCCCTCTTCGAGATATCCTCTCTCCAAAAATAAGCGACTGTGGCTGTTAAGCCAATAGTATTCTTTGTTCGACATTATCTTTATGTTCCAATCTAAAAATTAAAAAAGATCTTCTTCTGAGAAACTTTGAGATTTTTTCGAGTAACCAGTGTCTCTTGAATGAAAAAAATCTGAGGCGTTATTTGCTAAAATTTGTTCTTCAAACCATCTTGTTTTGCATAAAACTTCTTGATCAATTTCAAAAATTGAATCATAACCAATGCTTTTTAAAGATTCATTCATTCTATTTTTAATAAATTCTTTTAGTAGACCAGAGTTTAACTTATCTGCTGTATAGCCATTAACTATCCATTCTATTATCTGCATCTCATATTTTACAGCTTCTGCTGATTCACTTAATATTTTTTCTTCAAGTTCTTTATCAAAAATTTCTGGATGTTCTTTTTTTATTACATTTATTAATTTCATTCCTATCATTGCATGAAGATTTTCTTCTTTTGAAGTATATTCAACTTGTTTATTAGTATCCTTTAATAAATTTTTATATCTGCCGAACCAACTAATTGTGTAAAATTGTGAAAATAAAGCTATATTTTCAACAAATAAAGTAAAAAGTATTAAAGAGTAAACAAATTGCTTTTTATTGTCTGCGTGGAATTTACGAAGATGTTTTCTCAAATAATTAACCCTTCCTTTTATTATGTCCAATTCTAAAATTTTGTCAAAAGCATCGTTCATTCCTAAGCATTCCAATAGTCGTTCGTATGCATCGCCATGAATGACTTCAATATTAGCCATCACATAACCCATGTCATTAATACTGGGATGCGGCAAATTATCCCCAAGTTTAGCCCAAAATTTCTTTACCGATATTTCAAGTTGTCCTATCGTTGCCAAAGCTCTTATGATGATTTCTCTTTCTTGTTCTGTAAGAGAAACTTTAAAGTCTTGAATATCGCTTGAAAAGCTAAATTCTTTGTCGGTCCAATGACCGTTATGCATAGCTTCAATAAAAGTTTGGGTCCAAGGATAATGATCTGGTTTTCTGCTGATTTGTTCTTCAAAAATCATAAATCTAACTCCCGTCTGGTTGTCTATTTTAGTAATTGTATACTTAAATTTTTAAAAAAATTTTCTGGTGAAAATAGCTAAGCTTATCAGCTAATTTTTTGAAAAAAATTTTTTAAATTACACAATTTTAGTAATGTCGTTTTGTTTTTTCAAAGTTAAACACTCACAACCAGACAGAAGATTTGTCAAAACTTCATTATGTGTTGTTATAAAAACTTGACGTTCTTTTGCAAGTTCTATTATCATATTATATACATATGGAACTCCTGCTTTGTCAATTCCTCCTCCAGTAATTTCATCCAAAAAAATCAAACTGGGGCAATGTCCTGAATTGAGCATCATGATGTAGGCAAAACTTTGAGAAACAGCCAGATTGATCCGGCGAATTTCTCCTTTACTCATGTTGTGGTAAAATGCTTGATTGCCATTTCTAGTAATTATTTCTTCTAGTTTGTTATCAAAAGTAATTTCTATTAATCCATCTATTAATATTTCCATCCAATAAGCTATCCTATTATTTAATGCGGGTACGATATTGTCTATTATTAGTTTTCTTATTCCATTGTCTCCAAATGCCTCACTCCAAAATTCGTAATAAGGAATTAATTCCTCTAATTCTTTTAATTTTTTTTCTTTTTCTTCATATTGATCTTGTTTTTCTTCTTTTTCTCTTTGGCACTCCTCTAATATTTCTTTATACGGAGAATCTGCCTCAAGCTCTTCTTTTTTCTGTTTAATTTGCTTTTTTAAGGATTCTATCTCTATTTCTAGAACTTTTCCTACGACATCACCTTCTGGTTTTGTTATCTTGTTTAAATTTAATAATTCTAATTTATAGGATTTAACTTTATTCTCTATAGAAATAATTTTATCTTTTGCTTGTTGAATTTTTTCTTCTGATTGATTTATTTGAGAAGATTTTTCACTAAAAATTTGTTTATTTTGATTAACCAATATTTCTTTATTAGAAATTTTTTCTTGACATTCTTCTATTGTAGATCTTCCATGTTCTATAACATGATTAAAATTATCTTTGTTAATTACGCCCATGCAAGTAGGGCATTTTGTTCCTTCTTTTAAATTTTCTAAATCACCAATAAGTTTATTGGCTTTTTCTAAATCTAAATTAACACTTTTTATTGCTATAGAATATGTTTGTATTTGCTCTTTTGTTGCATCTCTATCTTCTTTAATTTTTTCTAATTTTTTTTCTACATTTTTTATAGCCTGCTCCACCGATTGTTTTTTTGACTCTAGGTCCGTTATTTCTTCATTTATATCGCAGATTCTTTTTTGGGCTTTTTGCCATTCATCAACACCTTGATTATCATCTAAATTTTTTAATTCACTCTGTTTGCTTTTTAAGATTTCTAATAAAGATTTTAATTCTTTTTGTTTATTATTTTTCCAAGAAATATCTTGTTGCTTAATTGACTCTGATCTCTTTACACAAGAATCGAACGAATCTTTTAGATGGCTGTATTCTATGCAGGTGTCTGATATTTTCTTTTTTGTTTCTTTTTGAATTTCTTTGCAATTATTTTGATATTCACGATATTGCTCTAAGTCTAAAAGATTTTCTACTATATTTCTTTTTGTTGCGGCATCTGCTTCTAAAAAAGAATAAGTATTGGAATCATCAAAAATAATTACATTACAAAAAGCATGATGACTTAATCCTATTTTTTCTTCTATGAACTTTTGAGTTTCATCAGAAGTTCCAAATGATATCTTTGTTTCATCACTCCAAGATTTTTCTTTATTTTGCCATAAATCCAAAGTAGAAGTTACTGTTCCAGAATTAGATTTTTTATAAGATCTTATAACTCTAAAATCATCCCACTGAATTTCTATTTCGCCTTTTTGTGCTAAAATATTAATTATTTTAGCACTTTTATTTTTTGTTGGATTTTTAACTGTTCTACCAAATAAACCGATAGAGAGCAATTCTTGAATACTTGATTTACCCGCACCATTACTCGCTGGGCTATCCTCTGTTCCGGGAGCATCTAAATTAATTCCACAAACCTGTACTACTTTTCCGTAATCGGAAAAGTTTATTTCTATACCCTCAGGCCCAAAACAAAGTATATTTTTGGCACGTATTAAATTGAATTTAAGACTACGCATGTGATTTCCTTAATTTAAATTTAAGCAATTTTTTCCTATTTCAATTAATTTTTTTTCATCCAAACCATCTGGTATTTTTGTGTGTTTTATATAATTTTTAATTATGTCATTCACATTAAGTAAATCTGTTTTTATATTAAGAACTGTATCTTGGTCTATATTTTTCTTTTTTTCTATTTGTTTTGTATCGATGCTTAGTATGCTATGCTTTTTTACTATATCTCTTTTTAAATCTATTAAATCTTTGGAAGGAATACTATCTGTTACTATTCTAATAAAATTCCCATCTAATTTATAATTTTCATCTTGTATATCTTTCGGTGTTAATATTAGATGTTTTGGACTAAAATTATTTTTTATATATTTTTTTTCAAATGTTTCTAAATCTAAAACAATGATATGTTTTTCTTGAAAGGCTTCTCCAAATGTTAATTGAAGAGGCGATCCTACATACTCAACTTTTTCATTTAATTTTTGAGCCCCATGATAGTGACCTAAAAACACATGATTCCAATCTTCGAATTGTCCCACATCTACTGGAATCATATCGTTATCGTATTCTACAACAACATCAGATTTGGTTCCAAAACAAGTGTTTAATAAAGCACCATTAACTGACATGTGCCCCAAAAGAACATGTCCTGCTTCTTTATTTTTTTTCTTTAAATCAATAAGTTCTTTGATTGGATTTTCCGTGTGAGGCATCCAATCTATTTTTATATCATCGATAATTATTTGTTGTGGACAATCTATTATATGAACTTTAGGTATAGCACTTAAAGGTTTTATGGAATTTATATCCCATCTTTCTTTATGATACATATCATGATTTCCAACCAAAAGATAAACATCTTTATTGGCAGAGTCTTTTATCATATGGTTCATAAAAACTTCAAAAGTTTTAAGATAATTTTTAACATCTATTTTTGCACGTTCGTGAAAAAGATCTCCAAGAAAAAAAATATATTTACAATCATTTTTAGAAGCTTCTTCAAAAATCCAGTTTAGAACATCAATGCAATTTTGAAGTCGATCTGCTCTATCTTTGTGAGCATGAATGTGTAGATCGCTCCATATTAAAGCTTTGGACATAAAAAGCCTCCAAAGCTTTATTGTACTTGTGTTCTTTGAAAAAGGAAAGACTAAGACATTAAAGGAGATTTGAAATCTGTTTCTTTATTAAATTTTTTCTTTTGGCCTGAGTCTTTGGGGTTTTCTTTTTTAGTTCCTAAAATTGAATCAAGAACATTCCAAACATTGGCTAATTTTGGAATCAAAGGTGGCTCATTCTGTGCGGACGGCGAACCGCCCATAGGAGCACCACCACCTAGATCAGGTCCACCTCCTAATCCCGGAGGTCCACCCATAGGAGGAGGTCCACCTCCTAATCCCGGAGGTCCACCCATAGGAGGAGGTCCACCTCCTAATCCCGGAGGTCCACCCATAGGAGGAGGTCCACCTCCTAATCCCGGAGGTCCACCCATAGGAGAAGCGCCTGCGGGCTCTTGTTCGTTTATAATAAATGTTTTGAATTTCATATAATTATTTACACAATATTAATCGTAAATAATTATATGAAATTCAAAATTATACTATTATTTTTTATTTTTATTCTTGTTGGTTGTGTTAATAACAATAGTAACGATGGCCAAGAACTAAAAACAGGATTGCCTTTTGACAAAAAAACAAAAAATATAGCAGCTTTATTCACAATGACAGACGAGGGTGGTCGGATAGAGAATCTTAATTTAATGGAATCTATTTTTAATGATGGAAGTCTGGGATTTATTTGTGAAAGACACCATAATAAGCCATCTAATTATATTTATAACAGAGTAACTGAGCTAACTAATGAAATCGGCCCTGAAGGCACTCTGCTACTATATCTAAATAGCCACGGAGGTGGAAGTGGGAGTCGCTTTGGAATGACATCTAGTGATGGATCATTTAAATTCAGCAAAACATTAAATGCTATAACTAAAGGAAAAAAAGTAAAAAGACTTATAGTATTAATAGATACATGCCACGCCTCTGGTGGAATACAAGAAGCTTTTGATGGAAAAGAAAAATTAATTCCAAATTCTAAAACTGGCTTGATAGAACTACCCGATCAGCCTAATGAGTTTTTTAATAAAAACAACAACAATAATAATGAAGAATTATTTGATGTTGTAAAAACAAAATTTTATTATGGAGAAAATAGTGGTGCTTATGATGAAGCTTTAATTATAGCATCATCAAGTGCAGCGGATTTGTCCATGAGGGGAGCTTTTGCTTCAAGACTAAAAAAAGCTTTTGATGAAGTTAAGGATAAAAAAGAAATTACTGTGGGCAGTTTTTTAACAAAATTTTCATCTTTACATCATAACACTGGTCAAAAACCACATTATAAAATTCTGCCGAATGAAAATTTATTAAATGAGCCTTTATTTTATAATTTGCCTTTAAGAGATATTCCTATTGTTGATCACCAAAAAGAAAATAAAGGAAATGTCTATCCAAAAGATTATATTCCTTTACCACAAAATTAATATTTCACCAGTTTTTCCAAACATTATTTTTTAATAGTGTTTCACATTTATTAAAAACATTGTTTACATCATCTATATGATAAAAAGCTGGCATATAGGATTTGCCAATACAATATGGTGGAACCCAATTTGTTGAAAAACTATTGCTAAAATGTATAAACTCATATGGAGAAACACTATGTGTTTCTGGCATCCAAAACATTAAAGTTGGTGTTTCTAAATAAGTAGATGCTATTCCTATTCCAGAGGCGAAAGAAACTACCAAACAAGATTGTCTTAGCATTTCTATGGATTGTGTTATTTTTGTTTTTCCACATAAGTTAAAAATATTTCCATCATTACATGATTGCAAGAACTCTTCTGCGTAATCATTGTCGTAAGAAGCTCCCAATACATAAATTGGTAAATTTGTAATTTTTCTAATTTTTTTTGCTAACTTAACCCAATCAATAATTTTCCAAGAAGCATCTTTATTCATTCCATTGAAGGTATTATTTGTTTTACAGCCCAAGTGAAAAACAATATGACCAATTGTTCCTTTGCCAAATAAAGATCCTTTTTTAGCAAATTCTTTTGCAAAAACAATATCTTGTTTATCTATTTGATATGAATTATTAAAAAAATTAAAGTTACAAGGCACATCTGGCAATATTTGCTCTATTCTGCCCTCGTGTTCTATGTAAGGATTGATAATTAATGTATATTCACTTTTATCTTTATTATATCCTAAATCAATATAATTTAATCTTTTATTTAAGCAAACTTTATTTTTAAATATACTAAATCTTGTTTCAAAAATTTCATCTATAAAATCAAATTTCCTTATAAAATCAATTGCTCTACTATCTCTGTAGTCCCCTGCTAACTGCATCCTCAATATAATTTTTGGAATATTATAAATTTTTTTAATATAACTTATTTTAACTGCAAGCCAACAAAAATCTCCTATGCCATTGAGAGTTTTAATATATATTGGTTTATCAAAATCCATAGATTCATAATTCAATTTCATATTAAATCCTCAAATTTATAATTAAACATTTTTAAATCTTTATAAAAAGTTTTTTCTACAAAATTTTTTAATTCTTCTGAGAAGTCGTTAACCATGCTGGGTCTTGGTTTATTTGAAACTTCTAAAGTTGTGTTTGCTTTTATTAATTTTGCATTTTTTAAATTTATTTTTTCACAAATATAATCAAAATCTTTTTCTAAATTTTCTTGTTTAGCAACAAAATTAACTATTTGATTTCCAACTCTATCACATGCATAATTTTCATAAAATCCTCTATCCCAATGTCCATACCATTTATAAACATAATCATAAAATGATTGATTTTTTGTTTGCCAACACTTCATAAACCATTTATAATTTTTAATTCCTTCTTCAGGAGGTTTTTCAGGAAATCGTGATTCTCCTATATACCTATGAAACCAATAATCACTATGTAAAATTTCATAAGGATTTCTTAAAACAACAAAAGAAAAATAATCTTCCCATTTCCATTTAAAATCATCGAACGCATCTTTTACGTCCCAAGCTTGGGCGTGTTTGTGGAAATTTTTATGTATATTTTCTCCCTCTATGATAACATCATTTTTGTCTAAATGATGCTTTAGAGAATGAGTAATTGCGTCTCCGCCTGTTTTTCCAATATGAATAAAAATTAATTTATATTTGTGGCTTATTACCATAATAATATTTACAATTATTACTAAATACTTTTATGAAATTTAAAGAATTTTTAATATTAGAAGCAGATGACTCTGGTAGTAACTGGTTTTACGGAAACAGCGTATATCCATCGGATGCTTTTGATTGGCCAGATCAGTTTGAGGATCCTGCAAATTTTGTATTTTTGCAAAATAGATGGAAAAAAGAAAGAGACGAATGGGGCAGAGAATTTTATGGATTTGACCCGTCAACAACAATAAATAATAAATTCGTCAGTATTTATTCTAATACAATGCCGAATAATGAAAAATGGAAAAATTCTAATAAAGAAAGACCAAATGTTTCTATTGATAGAAATGCAAAATTAGAATTACAAGGAATAAGAAAAAGGGCACAAATTTCAAAAATACTTTGGAAAGGCAATAATCTTATAGACAAAACAGAAGAGTTGAATAGAAGATTTGGAAAATTCAATCCTTCTTTTGGAAACTTACCCGATAATTTTGACAAACCATGGAGTCCATACACGGGAGAAGTCAAAATGAAACGTAAAAAACCAAAGACATATAATAAAAGTTTAAATAACTTTCCACAAATTTAAATTTTATATTAAAAACCTCCTTTAATTAAAAATTAAAGGAGGTTTTTAATTTTCAATTCAAAATAAACGTTGATTACAAACTGTGATTGCAGCAACCCAAGCTTCAGATAATTTATTACTTTATTTTTAATGTGAAGTATAATTTTATTCTACTCCGACTCCAAAAAAAATTGACTTTTTAAAAAAAATTTCTATAATTTAAGAATAGGAGAGAAAACATGGGTAAAGCAAAATTTTTTGATGCTCCAGAAGTGGAAAAAATAGCTGAAGACCTAATTAATAAGTATCATAATCACCTTAAAGAAAACAATGTTAGAATAAGGTATGTTTTTACAGACAAAACTCCTAATTGTAAGGGAAAAGAAATATGGGGAACATGTAGAAAAGTTTCTGGTTTAAATGCCTATTTAGAAAGTGATGATCCTGAAACGGATCCTTTTTTTGTTATAACGATTAGCAAAGATATCTGGGATATTTTACCCAAAGACAAAAAAATTGCATTAGTAGATCATGAACTTTGCCATGCTATTGTTGATGTGAAAGAAAAAGAATCTGAAGATGAAGAAGATATTGAGATTGAAAAAACTTTTAAAATAGCAATAAAACCTCATGATCTGGAAGAGTTTTCTTGCATTGTAAGAAGACATGGATTATGGAGAGAAGACATTCAAGATTTTGTTGAAGCAGCCATTAAATCAAAAGAAAAGGAGAAAGAAAATGAGTGAAATATTATTGCCAAATGATGAAAACAAACAAGAAAGTGATCAAGAAGAAATTAATTATAACGCCACAGAGCAAGATGAAGAAAATTTTTTCTTAATGTATCATATGAATCTGCAACCTAGCGAGGTTGCAAAGTTAGATCCTGATTATAGAAAATGGATCATAGCACGTTTTGTGGCACAAAAAGGAATGGAAAGAGAGGCAATGGAAAGACATAGAATAATGTCTCAAATTGCCCCTAACTTAAAAATAGATTGATTTACTCTTTGATTAAAACCCAAATTGCATGTATTAATCCCGGAAAATATCCCAAAAGAGTTAAAATGATATTGATCCAAAAATGAATTCCAAGTCCAATTTTAAGAAAAACCCCTAATGGTGGTATGAAAATTGCACATATTATTCTTAATAAGTCCATAAATCCTCCTTGTATTAGAACTATATTATTTATGGTTAATAGCATATTGTATGAAATTACTGTTGAATTTTATAAAAGGTTTATGGGCAAAAAAAATAGAACCGCCTAAAAGGAGAAAAGTGGATAATAACGCAATAAGAGCCAGACTGAATGCTCAAGGTTGGAAGTTACTTGAGATTCCAATAAAAAAAAGAGATCCTAAAACAAAAATTACTCAAGTTCTAAAATGGAAAATAGTCGCCACAAGGGTTACAAAATCTATCGAAGTTAGTGGAGATACAATTGATGAAGCTTTGAAAAATATTGGTAAAATATTAGGAGTAATTGCTAAAGATTAATATGGCTATAATTATAAAAAATCAAAAACAAATTAAAGGAATAAAAGAATCTTGTGCAATATCAAGAGATGCCTTGTTGTTTATTGAAGAGTTTATAAAAGAAGGAGTAACTACAGAATTTTTGGATATTAAAATTGAAGAATTCATTAGAAAAGCTGGTGCCATACCTGCTCCTTTAAATTATCATGGTTATCCTAAATCTATTTGTACTTCTATTAATGAAGTTATATGTCATGGAATACCAAAGCAGCAAGATATTCTTAAAAATGGAGATATAATTAAAATAGATGTTTCGACAATTTTTAATGGGTTTTTTGGGGATACTTGCAAAACATTTGCTGTTGGAGAGGTGTCTTTAGAAGCTAAAGAATTATTAGAAGTAACTCAAGATTGTTTAAATTTGGGTATATTACAAGTTAAACCTGAGAACGAATTTGGAATGATAGGAAAAGCAATTTCTTTTTATGCAAAATCTAAAGGATATAGTGTTGTTCATCAATTTGCAGGACACGGCACTGGTTTACAGTTCCATGAAGAACCAGTAGTCAGTCACGATGAAAGTAATTACAATTTTATTAAAATGCAATCGGGTATGGTTTTCACAATAGAACCAATGATAAATATTGGAAAACCAAATGCCATTATAGATGAAAGCGACAAATGGACAGCTAAAACTATAGACGGCCAATTATCGGCTCAATTTGAACATACTGTTTTGGTAACCGATTTTAGTGTAGAAGTTTTAACAAAATGACTATATATTATTGACTTCGTGTCAAATAAGTTCTCCGAAAATTTAGCTCTTAATTTTTTAATTAAAAAAAGAGATAGCGGCAGAAGGAAAACTGAGTTTGACATAAGTAAAAAAATTGTTTTTTAAAACTGCCGCTTTTTACAAGACCCAAAAGAATTAAAGCTTTTGGGTCTTTCCTTTGATATAAGAAATAATTATGGCAAATTCAAATATTCCTTCTAGTTGGTATAATTATCCTTGGCCTCTTGAAGACAACCCAGATGCACCTAAGCCCTCGAATGCCAATTATGATCCAAGTAATGTGGCTTGGCTAATAGAATGGTTTGGTTCTTTTATAAGCTCTCCAACACTTCTATATCAATACACAGATCTGAGGTTTAGGTACGAGAACAACACTCCTGATGATCCTACAGATGATATTTACGTGCAGCATCCTCAAGATAAAGTTTACATATATGAAAAATTAGATGAGGCTTATGAAAAAAGCTATGAATTAGCATTATATGAATTTTACGCTAAAAAATCTGTTATTTTAAAGAATTTTGAAAAAAATTCACCTGCGGAAATAGAATATTTTAAAGATTAAAACCCATTAACAAACCACTCATTTTTTGTATATTCTTTTTTTCTTTTTAATAGCAATTTATAATTTATAAAATTATTTGAAAATCTTTGACGCCACTCGGGACCAAATTTATCTTCCATTTTTTCTTCCCATATAGATTGCTTTTCTTCAACTGACATCTCCTGATAGATATTTTTTTCTGGTAGTTCTCCAGATATTCCGTACAGAATCATTATTTCATCGCTTATAATTCCTTTTTTATGAAGTTCATTCATTTTTAAAGAAAAATATGTTTCTTTTTGTCTTCTTCTATTACTCCATTGTTCTTCTCTTATTCTTCTTGTTTTTGACTTTGACCATCTATTATATTCTTCAAAAATTAATCTTGATTCATAATCAAGATCTTCTTTTCTTATTTTTCCAATTATTGCATTACAAATTTCAATATTTGATTCGTTTTCTATTTTTGATATGTAACCCTCTGCCTCTTCTCGGGGCATGTCTGGGTAACGACTTAAAACGGCCAATATTGTTGTATCATTAGCTGATATCAAAATCCCTCCGATTTCCAATTATTTTCTTTATAATTATCATATTTATATTCATAAGAAACACATAAAAAATGTTGTCCGGGATCTTTTTTCCAAATAATTGAAATTAAACTTTCTTTACAAAAAAATTTTCCACTTATAATATTTTTTAAATTATTAAATAACAATTTTTTATTTTTATAATTTTTATTATAAAAAAAAATATCTTCAACATTTTTTAAATAAACTATTCCTGTTAAAGATTCTGCCTTTTTTTCCAATGGTTCATAAAAAATTTCATAGAATCCATTCTTCAACAATCTTTTAGTGTCTGGAGTTATATATTCATTTAGAACTATATCAAAAGCGTCTATTTCTGTGTCCATTTTCAAAAAATATCAAGAATATGTTATTATTATAAAGAAATATCGAGAAAAAACAAACAAAAATGAACATAAAAAATTTATTCGTATCTGACGTACATTTAGGAAGTTGTCACTCGTCCACTGCTGAATTTCTTGAATTTCTTAATGAAATATATAATAATCAAAAAATAGAAAAAATTTATATAATAGGAGATTTTATTGATGGATGGAAACTTAAAAGAAATTGGTTTTGGAATAATGAATCTAATTTAGTATTAAGAAAAATACTAGGATTTTTAAGAAAAAATACAGAAATTTTTTATATTGCTGGTAACCATGATGAATTTTTAAGAATTTTTATAGAAGATTTTAAAATAGGAGATTTTGGATCAATACACATAGGCAATGAATTTATTCACATTAGTAAAAATAATAGGAAAATGTTAGTTATTCATGGAGATTTTTTTGATTTTGCAACAAAATACGCTCGATGGCTTTGTGTTTTAGGAGATATTGGATACGATTTATTGTTAAAAATAAACAGTGTCGTTGCTAAATTTAGAAAAAAATTTAAAATGAAACATTGGTCTTTAAGTAAAGCAATTAAACACAATGTAAAAAAAACAATTAATTATATTGGTGATTATGAAAATGCTGTAGTAGGTTATGCTAGAAATAAAAAATGTGATGGTTGTTTGTGTGGGCATATACACACGGCAGAGATGCATATAGTAGATAACTTTTTGTATGCAAATACTGGTGATTGGGTTGAAAGCTGCACTGCTATTTTAGAAGATGAAAAAGGTTACTTTTACCTATATTCTTTTCGTGAAAAAAGCTTTTCTAAGGGATTTAAATAACTTTTATATTTAACTAAATAACTTTAGGTAAAAATAATGAATATAGAAGAATTAAAATATTTAAATCATAAAGCTCTTATGATAGAACTATCAGAGCTAACAAAGGGATGTGTTTTAACTTGGAATAAAGTTGGAGAAGGAGTTTATTATGCAAAAATAGGAACAAATGCTACTTATGAATTTTTTGTATCCACTTCAAGAGATGACATTTTTTCTTTAACTCGCTCTGGCAGAAATTATTCGCTAGATATTAAAAAAAATGGAAAATATTATAAATTTTATAATTCTGTAACTTCTTCTGGTATAGAAGAATTGTTTCGTGAAGTTGAGAATTATTCCATAGACAGATTGCTGAATAAAAGAAGAAAATTGGCGAATTTTGTTGCAGACTTGATTGATTGTAGGCACATTTTTTATGAATTTCCAGATGGTGGAATTTTAGGTGGAGGGGCTGCGCCTGAAGCACTCCCTTTATGGATACTTAGAACGGCACCTGCCAGCACATGGTCTTCTATAACTTATGGCAATGGTTTATTTGTGGCAGTAGCCACTACGAGCAACCCTGTAGGAATAATAACTTCACCAGATGGAATTACGTGGACAGCTAGAACAGTGCCACAGCCCAATGCTTGGGTTGGAGTAACTTTTGGTAATGGGTTGTTCGTAGCAGTGGCTACGAACGGCGAAAAAAGGATAATGACTTCACCTGACGGAATAACATGGACAGCAAGAAACGCACCAGCCCAGAATCAATGGTCATCAGTCACATATGGCAATGGATTATTTGTTGCAGTGGCAACATCATTACTTGGAGAAGGGGCACCATTTGACCGTGTGATGACTTCTGCCGATGGGATTACATGGACAATTAGAGGTGCATCTGAAGCTTCAGAATGGTTTGATGTGTGTTTTGGCAATGGTCTATTTGTGGCCGTTGGTTATGCAGTATTTGATGGAACTGCTTTTTTACGCATAATGACTTCACCCAATGGGATTACATGGACTACAAGAACGTCGATAGCTTCGAGCCGATGCCTGCCCGGCCCGAATGCCACCATCATCTGCGCACCTGAATGGGGAAGGTCGGTAGTATATGGTGACGGATTATTTGTAGTCGTAGGTAGCAGTGTGGTCACTTCGCCAGATGGAATTAACTGGACAGAAAGAACGGGCGGTAATGGTATCTCAGTTACTTACGGCAATGGTTTGTATGTTTATGTCAGTGGGGGTAATAAGTTTGTGGTTTCTGCTAATGGAGTAGCATGGACTGATAACCAAGTGCCAACAGGCGGATGGTTTGATATAACTTATGGCAATGGTTTATTTGTAGCAGTATCAATCACTGATGGCAAAGTGATGACATCTAGCCCCTAAAAGGGGGCTGGGATGAATGGCGGCGGGAATATAAAAATTGGAACAGTTCATCTGGATAAATGAACTGTTCCAATTTTTTTTAAACAACAAAAATTAATTTTTAGTTTTTTTCAAATAACTGACGTTCAGCCTCTAGCCAATAATTTTGTGATTCTTCTTCACTTACAGGATTTCCTCCTGTTGATGCCAACCAACGAAAATATGCTATTTGTCGTATGGATTCTTCAGAAGGCTGCTGATAGCAACAGCCGTTGATTTGCTGAGTATCCAAATTCATGGTAGGCATATTTTTGTATTGAAAATCTTTTTTTTCTGTGGCGTTGTCAAAGCTTTTTTGAAAGATTGGCATAAAAACTCCTTTTTTGACTAGAATTTTCGCTGAACTTCAAGTATTATAGCAGGGCAACTAGACTAAGTCAACATTTCGATATTTTTCAAAAAATTATATAATATAATTATGAGCGATATATTAATACAAATTGAAAACACCAACAGCAGATTGGTTACCTCCGATACAGACCTTAAAAAATTCCTATCGGACAAACTAAAATTTAGACCAAAAAATTATTGGCACAATAGTGCTTATAAAAGAAAAATTTGGGATGGATGGAAATATTTCTTTAACACAAAAAATGGATTATTCTTAACTGGAATTTTGCCAGAGGTTAAGCTTGTTCTAAAAAAACTTAATAAAAATTATTCTGTTGTCGATAATAGAGGAAATGTAAATTGGCTTTATCAAGACATAGATAAAAATTTTCTAAATAACTGGTTGCCAAACGGAATGAAGCCTTTTGATCTTCACGATTACCAGCCAGATTATGTTAACCAATGCATCAAATATAGTAGAGGCATAATTCAATCACCTACTAGTAGCGGAAAAACATTTATTTTAATTAGCATTCTCAAGTGTCTTTCTCCAAAAACACCAACATTATTTTTAACAAAAAATGCACAATTAGTTCATCAAAATTATGAAGAAATGAAAATTTGGGGTGTAGAAAATTTAGGACGCTGGTATGAAAAATATAAAGAACCAAATTATGTAATGTGTGTAACAAATCATAAAAATACATTTGCTTCTATAGAAAAATTATTACCAAAATTTAAAGTACTTATAGTAGATGAAGTACATGATTGCATGTCAGACGTTCCTGTCGCTGCTTATAGGAAAATGAAAAGTGCTTGTGTTCGTATAGGAATATCAGCAACTGCATTTAAGTGGGATAAGAAAAAAATTGACAATGTTCATAAATGGCAATTAAAAGGACATTTTGGTCCTATATTAAAAACTACAACAACAGACACTGGCATTTTAACAACAAAAGAATTGCAGGGAAGAGGAATTTTGGCAAAAAGCAATTGTATTTTTCATCCTGTTACAACCCCCAATCTGGCGTATGAACCATATCAGGATGCGGTTAAGCTTGGGATAGAACAAAATTTTCATTTTCATGATATGGTTAAAAAAATTGCACAAAGTTGTGAAGGAAGAACACTTATTGTTGTTGAAAGAATTGAACAAGGTCAATATTTAAATCAAATCATAAATAAATCTAATTTTATACAAGGAAAAAATAAACTTAAAGAACGTGAACCAATTATAAATGCTCTAAAACAAGGAGAAAAATTTATTGCTATAGTAATGAGACAAATTATCACAGCAGGAATTAATGTAAAAATTCATAATTTGATTAATGCTGCTGGTGGAGAAGGAGCACACAATGTAATTCAATTAATGGGCCGTGGACTAAGAACTGCGAATGATAAAGAACAACTACAGTATCATGATTTTCATTTTTTGATAAATGATTACTTAAGAAAACACTCTGAGTGGCGAATGGAAGTTCTAAAAAAAGAAGGACATGATGTTGAAGTAAGAGAAAATTTTAATAATAATTAATAAAAAAATAGTTTCTTTGCCGCTACCTCTGTCGCCGTGGGCTTGAGTAGCATCTGTTGTTTGAGTTTATATGCTCTCCACTTTTTTATATCAAAATTTTGTTTATAAAAATCCAAGTTTAAGTCATTTTTGGTTTTAGTGTTTAGAAAAATTAAATCTACTTGACGCAATATATTATCATAGTAACAAAAGTCTACAATATCAAATAATGAAAATCCTTTGCTTATAACGCAGTTCATTCTTTCTGCAATATTAGATATGTTTGCTTCTATTACAATAATATTACAAAAATCTAGAATTTTTGATGCTCCTTCTAATACTTTTAAATCTATGCCATCTACATCTATTTTTAGCAAATAGGGTTTTTCACAAGATAATGTTGGCATGATAGTGTCTAATCTTGCTGTTTTTACTATCAAGCTTTTATTTGATTGTTTTTCTACTATTCTTGAATGAGTTATTGGCCGACCTTCTCTGATACTACGTGTTTCTAAATAACTATCTCCATCAAAATCAGACACTGCCATATTAAATAATTTGTATTTTATACCTTTCTTAGTATAAACACTATTTATGTTATCTTGAAATTCTGGTACTGGTTCAAATAATATATGGGTTTTGTCATAAAAACAAGTGGTTAATTCATGGGTTTGCGACAAAACTCCAACATCAATAATAGTTTCTATTGGAATTTTTAAATATCTAATCAAATTAAATGAGTCTATTTTATTTGGCATCCTATCTTTTTGTTTAAAAGGGTTGTAGTCTAATTTTTGATCAAGATTTTCGGGCATGTTTTATTTGCTCATTTTAAATGGGGTTTGAGGGTTTAATTGGGATGGTGGCAAAAAAAGAAGGACATGACGTTGAAGTAAGAGAAAATTTTAATAATAATTAATAAAAAAATCCGTGGGGTGTTGATATTGAAATCCACAATTTTTTGCAAATTCTTCATCCGAGGGCTTATCTCCAACCATAATACACTGACCGGGATCTAAATGATACTTAACAGTCAGTATGGCACCTATTCCGGGAAGAGGCTTTCTACAAAAACATTCTATTTCATCTCTTGAATGTGGACAAAAAATATAATCAATATTACATTCTAAAAGATTATTGGTATGATTAAAACATTCTATACATTTTTTTTTATCCAATCCTCTAGAAACAACTGACTGGTTTGAGGCTCCTAAAATTAAATAATTTAATTTCAAATATTCTTGAATTTTTTCTTTTCTATTAGGAAATATTTTAATATCATCTATTTTTTCTGGCCAATCTTGTTCTCCTACACTAAATCTTAAAGTTTGATCATAGTCTAATATTAAAGCTTTATTTTTTAATTCATTATTAAATTTTTTAATTTTAAAATTATTTTTTATTTCTTTTTTTAAAGGCAATCTACCTATTGAGTTTATAATATTCAATAAATCATTAAAACAAATTTCACTCATCTCCAGCCACCTTCTATAACATTATATATGTATTGCCTGTCTTCTTCTGTTATCCACCATCCACAAGGGATACAACACATTTTATTTTCAATAATATCTAAATTTGGCAATAAACATTTGTATTTACTAAAACAACTATTTTTATCATTTCTATAATGTACTTGACTAGATTCTATTCCAAATTGTTTTAATTTTGACATAAATTTTTCTCTATCCTCAACTGATATTGTCATAATCCAAGAGGATGAGAATATGTTTTCATCATAAGGAACAACCTGAATTTTTTTTATTTTACACAACCTTTCATTAAACCAATTATAATTATCATTGTGTTTTTTAACTATACAATCAACGGATTTTAAATTACATAAACCTATTGTTGCTGCTATGTCATTCATATGAAATTTATAACCTAAATGTTCTATATTTTGATCACTTCTTGAAAATTTATTTTTTGTCCTATCTAACCCATACCACCTAAGTAGTTTTATCATTTCATGTATTTCTTTGGTCGGAGAAGCGACTGCACCTCCATCACCTGTAGTTAAATGTTTTATGGCCTGAAAACTGAAGACGCATATATTTTTACTGTTTGCTACGTTTTGTTTTTTAAATTTAGAGCCAAAAGCATGAGCACAATCTTCTATAACGTAAAGATTTTTTTTATAAATTTTTTTATATCTTTCTTTTATTTCTTCTATTTTTTCTTTATTGCAAGGATGCCCACCCCAATGAACAACAATTAATGCTAAAGTTTTTTTATTAATTTTTCTAATTACATCATCTAAGTCTATATTAAAATTTTTTTTATCTACGTCAGCCCACTTTATTTTTAAATTATTTGCTATAATAGGAGAGTTTGTGGCAACGCATGTGAGTGGAGTAGTTATGACCTCATCTCTATTATCATTAGAAAGCAACTTTATTACATGTAAAGCAACGTGAATTCCAGATGTTGCAGAATTTACTGTATTGATATTTTCGTTATCAAAAAATAATGAAAGCTTTTTTTCGAACTCTTCAACTTTTGTACCCTGACCAATAAATCCTGAGTGTAGGACTTTTTCTAATTCACTAGATGTATCTTTGTTCATAAAAACTTTGAATAAAGATATTTTTTCTTTTTTATTCATCTGAGATCTCTAAAGTTAAGCACTTACAAGCACCACCAGATTTTAAAAACTCACTCATACAAACAGGAATTACATTATATCCGCATCGGTTTAATTTATCATATGTATCTCCACAGCCTTCTGGAAGTATTACTTTATCTTCGACACAGACGGCATTGCAAGCAAATTTAACAGCATCTTGCTCACAAACAATGATTTCTCTTCCTCCTAATTTTCTAATTCTACTAAGCGATTCTTCAGAGAACGCTTTTGGATATATTAAATAATCTTTATTGTTTAATGGACAAAAACAAGTATCTAAATGGTAAAATCTTGAATCAATTAATTCTACCTCAATAATTTCGCATTGTAAATATTCTTTAATTTCTTTATAAACCAAAAAATCCGTTCTGAATCCATATCCTCCTATAAGCTTGTTCATAAAAAATAATGCGTCACCTGCTCCTTCAAAATCTAATTTTGTTTTTATTATTTTTATATTTTTTTTACTAAAAAATTCTTCAAAATAAATAGATTCGCCTTGTCTTTCTTTGTATTTAAATTTTGAAATAATTATTGAATTATTTTTTTTAATATATAAGCCTGCATTGGCCGTGAAAACCATATCCGGCAAGTCTTTTATTGGATTTATTAAACTTATCTTAACATTATTTCTTTTAAATTTGCTTAAAAGTAACTTCCATTGTTTAAAAGCCTTAGACGCATCTGATTTTTTTTCTACTTTCATCCAAGGATTTATTTCATATTCTATTCTAAAAAAATTTGGCTTACATAAAACTAAATGTTTTTGAAATTTATTTTTTTTAAAATATTTCTTTATAGATAAAATTTTTTTAAACAATTTAAAACAAAAAGACATTTTTGCCTTTCTAGAATAAACCCATTTCTGCTCCCGCAGGTTTGGGCGGCATTGGCATTTGTGTTGCAGGATCTACAGATGCTGCGTTGGTTTGCGGTTGCTGTCCCATCATTCCACTCATGGGCTCTCCCGGCGGCATCGGTTGCTGTTGGTCTTCTTCTGGTTTTTGCTGATCATCATTTGGTTGAGTGTTTTGTTTTGGCGGCATGGGATCTGGCTTTGCATTATCTACTTTTGGAAAATCTGCGTTTATAAATTTTTCAAAAACATCCAAACCAAAAAGTTTCTTAAGAAGCTCTCCAACTGTTGTTGATGCGTTATAATTATCTTTGTGATTTAACCATGTTTTTGTATTTTCTAAATTTTTTAATACATCAGGGTCATTTAATTTTTTTAATCTATTAAATATTTGATAATTTTCTAATCTTTTTAAAACAGCCCTTTTTCCTTTATAAACATTACTTTCTTCTTTATTTCTAGAATTAAAGTTAATTTTACTTAAAGATTGTTGTGATCCATCTTCGTCCGATAGTCCATCTATTCCAAGAGATTCAAAAGTGCTCTTCCAAATATCTTGAAGTTTTTCTAGCTTTTCTTCTTCTCTATTTTCAAGCCAAATACTAAATTTCATATAATTATTTAGAGTTTAATTATTTTTTTTATTTGTATAAATAAATTATACCATGAAATTATCAAATTTTAAACAATATTTCGAAGCAACTGATATTTTTGGGTTTGATAAAACAAGGCCAATTGAGGTGTCGAAATCTGAAGTTCCTACAGAGCCAATTCATAGATTTGATATAGAATTAATGATGAATTTTCTTTCTCAAAAAAAACTAGGAGTTCAAGAGGCGTACACTCCATTTGTAACAGAAATTCGTTGGGGACAACAACCGGGCGCTCTGAAACTAGAAATTGACACCGGATATAGCTTTTATATCAAAAAATTAGGTGTTGATTTAGAAGGAAATCCAAGATGGATAACTAAAAAAATGTTTCAACTAAATCGTCAAGGATTTGGAGGATATGAAGATTCTGTTGCTCAAGAAGTTTTTGAACAAATTGAAAAATACTCAGAGGAAAATATAGAATCACCTGTAGCTAATTACAATGAACTACATAGTTTAGTTGATCACATTTATAAAAAACTAATTAGAGAATCAAAATATATTTTTATTCCTGAAGGAATAAAAAAAATAAATGATGATGCTTTTATAATTAAATTTGGGGTCAGGGGTCAAGGAGTTGAATCTCGTGATCAAACACGTGTAGAACAAAATCAAACACTTATAAGTTATGATAAAAACGCAGGAACTTTACGTGTAACAAATTATAATATTAAATCTCCAGTAGGAGGTAGGCATGAATGGAAGATTTATCCTAGTGATTTAGATTTATATTTTTTTCCATCACAAGATCGTGAAGAAATAAGCGAAACAGTTCTGGTTCATATGAAATATTACTAATTTAAATTATGTATTTAAAAAAATATTTACAAGTAATTTAAAAATATTTAAAACTTATAATTACCATAATTTATATCTTCTTGATAATATAATTCTATTATTTTTTTTGTTTCTTCATTATAATATTCTTTATAATTTTTATGTTTTGTTTGATTTATATGTATCATTGGTGGTAATTTAATTTTTTTACCACTAAATTTTTTATAATTTTTTTCTACTATTTTTATTTTAAAATTTTCTATTTTATAAATTTCATTTGTAATTATTTTTTCATTAAAATAAAACCAATTATTTATATTTACTTTTAAAAAATTATCACTTTTAATATAATCTTCAAAAGAGCAAAATCCATTTTTTATACAATAATCTTTATCATAAAAACATTTAAAATTTTTGTCTATTTGTCCATATGTAAATTGTGAAACAATTTTATCCCAAGGATTTCTTATAGTTCCAAATATAAAATAATTTGATATGTTTTTTCCGATGTAATTCATTCCATCGCAAAGCCATTGTGCGGACGTTTGTAGACTTTTATCTATTTCAATAAATTTAGATATTTTTTCATAATAATTATAGGAATCACGCCAAAAAGAATCATCAAATTTAAATAATACATCTCTTATTGAAGAAGATGCACACTTTGGGTTTCTTAAAAAAATTATTTTAAATTTATCTGATATTATCATATTCCTGCTTGTAAGTAATCAAATTCACTTAAAGAAACAAGTCCTGTTCTCCATGATTTATCTTTTGTTATTTGCTTTCCAAGATTCTTTTGGGCGTTCCAAATAATTTGTTTACAATATGTAGAAAATTTAGCATCTATTTTTAAAGAATTTGTTATACAAGGTCTTTCTTTGATAGGAACATATTTTTTAGTTAGTTTTTCCAATATAATTTCCTGAAATTCTCCAAATTTTTGACGATTTGCACCATGCCTGCGACGATTTTCCCACAAATCTTTTAATTGAAATATTATTTTTTTAACGAACTTATCTTTAACATTTTTTTCTAACTTTTCAAAACAAGACTCAATGTAACACTGCCGTTTGTAATAAGATCCTGCTCTTATTAAAGCCATTCTTAATTCTTGTGCATCGTCCTCTGGGTCATTCGTTAGTGAGTTTTGTGAATTTTTCTTTTTTAATTGCCAAGCAGCATAATGACATAATTTACCAAATTTGCCATCTAATAAAACATATTCATCAGAGGTAATCGGATATTTTTTTGTTATAGTTTCTAATGTTTGCATATATCTCCTTTTTGTTTTTTAGAAATTACTTTCATTTGATTAAGTTTTTTACCAAATTTAACTTCCACTTTCATTTTTAAACCTGTACAAATATTTGATTCTTTTTCACATACTTCTTTAATAATCTTATATGTTTCACTAGCATTTTTTATTTTACAAACTAAACCAAAACCATCGTGTATGCTAAAGACAATATAAGATTTTTCTTTGTCTAATTCTCTATTTAACATAATTAACTTTTCTTGGCAAGCGGTAGCAGCTACACCTTGAACGCAAAAATTTCTAGCCAAATAACTTTGGTTAATTTCTATGTTTCGTGGCCTGCCAAAATAATCTGATATTTTTCCTTTTTTTGCTTGCTCTTGATTGGATTGCATCCAATCATAAGATGTATGAAATCTTTTTTTAATTCTGATAATGAGTTCTGTTGCTGCCGATTCTTGTATATTTAAATTTTTAGATAAACCAGAAGAACCGCAGCCGTACATAACAGGAAGAAACATTTTTTTAGATAAATTTCTTTTATTTTCTGAATTGCATTGATCTCCAGTTATTTCTTCATAAATTATTTCATAAAGATCTTTGCCAGAATTTAAAATTTCTTGTAATTTTTCATCTTTTGATAGCCATTGCAAAACAGTAACTTCGCAATGTCTAAAATCTGAACACAGAAATATTGATTCGTAACCTTTTGGTTTCAAAACATTTTTTATTTCCGGGCCCATATTGTGTGGAAGGTAGCTTTTGGAAAATTTTCTAAGACAATTCATTCTGCCATTATTTTGGCCTTCAATTTCGTAATAAGGAAATTCTGTTCTTCTCGACTCTTCGTTGAGAAGTGGACTTGTTTCTATCGAAGGAAGCGTTTCAAGGGATAAAGGAAGGTGAATTGACTTATAAATCGACTGCCAAGCTTTGCACTCGACAGATCGCTTAATTCTATCTATGCATTCGTAGAAAGTTTCTGGCGCATTTTTTTTTATGCCCAAAAAACCCTCAATAACCTTTAAGTCTATTATATTTGATTTAATGTTTAAATACTTTTTTGAAAAATATAGAAAATATGAAGCAAAACTTTTTATATTCCAAAAATAAACTCTTTCTATTAAATCTTTATCAAAAATAGTGGCATCAAAAAGTCCAACTATTTTTAATATGTTGTCTGGAGATATTTCTATTTGTAATTTTTTATTTTTATTAAATAAGAATATTTTAAATTTAGAATTTATTGTGAAATCCGGAACCTCAGGTTCTGTTTTTACAAATAATGACTTGTTTTCTGCAATTAAATCGTCTATTTTTTCTGCTAAATCATACATTTCCATACAAGCATTATACGTTAGAAGACAATATTTGCTATGTTAATTAAAATTAAAAACATTTTAATTAAAAGTGCGCATAATGACAGCCGTGGTTGGTGGTCATAGTTAAAAAAAAATATAAATTTCTATAAATTTAATCTGAAATTTTCAGAGAAAAAATTAGAAATTTATAATAACTATGACCACAATTTCGAAAAATTTCTATGACAATTTTTTTTTTACCTACTAACCTTTATTTTTGTTCTGAGCCCTCACCCGGCTGCTTTCTAGAAGCGTATCAGAGCACGGCATTAGTGAGTTAAAATAAAGGCTTACCTTGGTTACAGAGGTCAGCACTAGATGCCATTTAACATCTGCTGGGTTCCGGTAAGGTCATCCGGCCTCTATGGTTTTTTTCCTATGAAAAATTTCAGGTAATTGTCTTAACCTGAGTGATTTTTCATAGAGGAGATTTTGGCTCCTATCCAAGTATTCTTTAATCTGTCATAGTTATTATATAATTTTTTTTAAAAAGTCAAGATGTTTATTTGATTTAATAAATACTCGCAGGTAAAATATTTGAGGTAAAACTTGGAGAATAAAAAATTGGGTTTGACAACAATTTTAGAATGGAAAATGTCCCAAGACGAAGCTGAAGCTTTTCATTTGGCTTTGTTTTATGAAAAAGAATATATGCGCATTTTTAATGGAAGCTTAGATGGATTATCTTTAAAAAGAAATATATTACCAAAAGGGGGAGATCCTAGAAAATCTAATTTATTTCGATATTGTTGGAAATTAAAAAGGGAAACAAAAGGTTTAATAGAAAAAAAAGAATATAAAAATTACATAATGGCCAATTTGTTTATTGTAAAAATAAATAATGGATATGTAGAACCTTCCTGCATAACTGGTGATAAAGCTTGGATAAGATATAAAATTTGGAAAAGAAAATATGATCAAAAATTATTAGAGGCCGATTGTGATAAAGACAAAATATCTAATCCAATATATGATAAAAAAGTTATATTTCAAATAGATAAAACTAAAAAATTTTTATTTGAAAAATGTGAAGGAGATCCTTCTTATATTAAAATAAAAAATTTCATAGATAACGGTATATTTTCTCTCTGGTGCGCATCACAAAAAATTTCTTGTTATTATTTAGTTTTATCTCCTTATATTAAAGAAAGCAAAAAGAAAAATGATTTTTTAAAGTTTTATAATATTAGTGAAGAAATTATAGAAAAATCTTTAAACAATGACTTGATAAATTATTTTTATCAAGAATACAAATACGAATATGATAGTTTTTTATGATGAAAAAGAAATTGATAATATAATATTTTTTAGAAATAAAACAATAATTTTAGAAAGAATATCTTTTTTAAATTTAAATTTTTATAAAAATAATTTTATTATATTAGAAATAGATTCAAATAAATTACTTTATTTATTTTTAAACAAAAAATTAAAAAAGATTTATATTTTAGATGACGACCCTGTTTTTTTATTATTTGATTATAAAGAAAACTTTAATTTAATTTATAAAATAAATAAAAAAGATTATTTATTTTTTTTAAATACTTTTTGTGTTGTAGCCAAGGAACAATGGTCTTTTTTTGGGTTTTAGAATTGAATTTGAGTCGAATTCTCTATACAATATATGGCATATGTCTCAAGACCAATCAATAATCGAAGACCCTACACTGAAAGATCCAGACGGTGCTGTTTCTGATTCCAAATATTCTTGGGACGAAGAATTTCAGAGGCACATAGCTGCTTTGCTAATAGTTGATAGACAGTTTCTTCTTCAATCTTTGGATATAATCAATCCTAATTATTTTACAAATAAATCACATTCTAAAATATGTAATATTGTATTTGATTTTTTTAAGAAGTATAGAATTATTCCAAAAAAAGATTTTATAATTCAAGAATTAAAAACTTCTCTTAAAGATAATAAAAGTTTAAGTTTCTATATTGCTGAAGTTAATGTTTTATTTGATTATTTTCAACCCGGACTTGAGTCAAGAGAATATCTTCAAGATAAAATTTTATTTTTTGCAAAGATACAAGCTGTTAAAAAAGCTTTTTATGACAGTCTTAAATTAATAGAGAAATCACCAGAATCAGATGAGACTTGGAGTAAAATTTATGATGGTATGAGACAAGCTATGCAGGTTCATCAAAATTTTGATATAGGATTAGATTATTTTAAATCAATAAAAGACAGATATGAGGATAAAAAAGAAGAACTAAAAAATGATACCGAGCGTTTTTATCTAGGATTGCCAGAAATAGATAGGGACATTGGCGGCGGTGGATATAGTCGGGGAGAGATAGTTTCTATTGTAGCTGGATCTGGAGTTGGAAAATCGGTGATGTTGGCCTGTATTTCCTCTACAAATATATGCAAAGGCAAAAAAGGTGTTTATATTTCTTTAGAGTTATCTGAACAAAAAGTTGCTGACAGAATGGATGCAATTCTTTCTGGTTTACCAATCCAAACTCTATTAGACAATAAAGATGAGTTATTTGATAATTTACAAAAATTAAAAGTTCCAAATAGCGATGATTTTGGTTGTTTTATTATAAAACAATTTCCAGCAGGAACAGCAACAGTAAATACTATTCGTGCTTATATAGGGCAACTTAGACTAAGAGGATTCGATCCTGATTTTTTAATAGTTGATTATGTTGGCGAAATGGCTCTTCAGTCAGAGTTAAAAACTCATGAGGCAAGAGAAAAAATTGTTAGAGATCTTCGTGGTTTAGCAACAGAAGAAAAAATATTCATAGCCACAGCAATGCAGCCTAATCGTGATAGTAAAAAAGATGGAAAGTCAGAAAACAATAAGATAGACGACGAACATTTGGCAGACAGTTTTGGCCAAATAAGACCTTTAGATGGATGTATCAGTTTGAATCAAAATGATACAGAGAAAAGACTTGGTATAGGTCGTGCTTATGTGATTAAGCAACGTGATGGAAAAAGTAGATATCAAATTTATATTAAATTTGATAAAGATAATCTAAGAATAGAAAATATACATGTAGATGAATATAGGCGTACACTTCATAATGATAAAGAAAAAATAATAGAAGATGTAGAGACAGATATTATCAAGGATATTTCTCAAAAATCTAAAATAGATGCTGCTAAAAAATCATTTAATCCTCCTAAAAATGATGATAGTTTTGGTGTGGGAGAAGGAGGCTTTGAAAGCTATAAAGCGAATCTTGAGGATAAATCAGACGATTAAAGGATTGTTGTTTTTTTTTCGATAATTAAGTATAATTAGTCTGTCTGGTTTTTGATGTAGTATCAAACAAAGTAAAGGAGATTAAAATGCCACAAGAAAAAATTAGTTTCGATGATTTTAGCGTAGTTATAGATCCAGAAAATTTAAGATTTGATGAAAATACTTTAAGTAAATATATTCAAAATGAAGGTAGTTATTATGATAATTTTGGTCATTATTTAGCTCTAGCTGAAAAGAATTTACAAAACAAAGAAAATCAACATGAAAAATTATATTGTGAAAGATTCATAGAAGCCAAAGAATTAGGAAGTAGTGATAAATTGGCAGAAGCAAAAGCCAAATCAGACCCTGATGTAAACTTTGTTAAAGATCAAGTTTTTGAAGCCAGATATGTTGTTAATAGATTAAAAAATCACATTAAAGCTTGGGACAAAAATCATGATAATGCCCAAAGTATGGGCCACATGCTTAGAAAGCAAATGGACAAATTATCGGGAGAAATTTACGGCAATAATAATTTTTCTTCCAGCATAGATCAAATAGTTTCATCAACCGTTGGTTCTTATGATGAAACTTCAAATGCTGAAAAATTAGATTGATATGATTGACCCAACAAGAATAACTAACTTTGATAGAAATATCGAAGAGTTAGAGGAGTTGTTGCTTTTTTGCATAGCAGTTGCTGGCAAAAATGCAACTACAACTTCAAAAAATATGGAATATTTGTTGGATTTTGGCAGAGATTTTTCAAATGGTAGTCCATTTGAAATAATTAAATGCTTATCTGAAAAATACGATCTATCTGAATTAATAAAAAGTTTTGGTTTTGGTTGTTATTCAACAAAGTCTAAAGGTTTTATACAAATATCTAATAGTGGATTAGATTTAAAATCTTGTACAACTGAAGATTTGGAAAAAATTCATGGAATAGGCATGAAAACCTCACGTTTTTTTATTTTACATTCTCGAAAAAATGCAAATGTTGCCTGCCTAGATACTCACATATTACAGTGGCTGTCAAAATATAGTGGTGTAGAAGTTCCCAAACAAACTCCTTCTCGTCATAAATATCTTGAATTAGAAAATATGTTTTTGGCTGTTGCTAACTCTTTAAAAATACATCCAGCAGATCTTGATTTAAAAATATGGAATATGAGCAGAGGCACACATGAAAAATTATTGGCTACAACTTCATGATAAAAGAAAAGGCTTGTGGACTATTGAATTTGAAAATAGTGGTAGTTTTATATTAGGCCCAACAAAAATTGATCTATTAAATGATATTGATTTGTTGAATAATAAAAATGAAAAAGTGTCTATTTTATTTAAAAAAATTTTAATTAGCAATAATGATAAAGAATTTAATAATTTTTTAAAAATAATAAAAAATACTATGGGTTTTTACACTGCAAATTTAATTAAATATCACGATATATTTAAAAAAGTAGATTGTTTTCAATTATATGGATTAAGATTGGATAACATAAATAATTTTTTTAATGATCATGGAGATATAAAACTTTCTTTTTATTTTTCTTATTCAAAACACTATAAATTTTATGAATAACATAGACGAACTATCAAGGATATACAGAAGGATAACTGTTTTAGAGCTTTTTGAAAAATTAAAAGGTTGTGCTTTAAAATGGAATAAAGTAAATGATTCAACCTACAGAATAACTTATTGGTATGATTCTTATAAGATAGACAACAAATATTGGGATATAACTCTTGGTAGCCATTCATCTGGTAAGGTTTTAAGTTCAAGTGCTTTTGAAAGCCAAACAAATACTATTTTTATGGAATTTCATATAAATGGAACTTATTTTGATACAATATTTTCTTATGAAGATTCTAATTTAATAAGTTTTTATAATGAAATACATGGAAATGAAGATTATTTAAAAGAAAAAGAAATCTTAACAGAATTATCTCAATACGAAAGATGTAGAGTTCCAAATCAACCTTTAAATATTATAGCCAGCCAAGGGTTTTATTATGATGAAATTACAACTAGTAATTTGGATATTCTTCCGGGTTATTGTTTTGTTTCTTTAGATTGGAATCAGCCTGCGAATTATGGAAGCAGTCCTGTGACAAACTACATAGTAGAACATTCGTTAGATGGTTTTAATTGGATTAATTCATTTTTGGCTGGTCCATACAACCCGGCAACAGAAAAATTTGATTCGGCTGGTTTAATTTCAACTTCAAGAAAAGTTTTATATCTATTAACTGCAACTCCATATATTTTTCGAGTTGCTGCACGTAACTCAGTTGGCTTTGGAGAATGGAATTGGAGTAATAGCGTTTGTACGCTCGCAGCAAAGCCAAATAATTTAGTTTGCACCCAGACTGGGCCAAAACAATTAAAATTAAATTGGAATGAACAAAACTCTGGCCCTTGTTTTGTAATAGGTCATCAATTTAGAGCAATTATAAACAATCAACCATTTTCTATAATAAATCCAACAAACAATCCTATAACTGATGGTTTTGCAATATTCGATAACCTTACAGTCGGATATTCTTATAGATTTTCTGTATCAACAAGAGTTTCAACTAATTTTGGACCATTTAGTGAATATAGTTCACTTATTTTTGTTGCTTAATTGTTGAATTTATCCAATTATAAACTTCTTCAACATCATCTTTACTCGTGGCTATATGTTCGGATGCCCAATCATGGCCATCCTCGATCATTTGGTCTATTAAATTTTTGTCCATTGATAAAAGCTCGTCAACTTTTTCTTTTATTGTATGTAAATTAGAGAAAAACATATAGTTTTTAGTCTCCATGCCAGCATCTTCATAAAATTCATTTTCATTAATTATGCCAGAGAGATATAGGAAATATTTTTTATTCATAATTTTATATATCCTCGCCGTCAGAAAACCCTGTCTTTTTTAGAGGATTGGAGTTAATGACGGCATACTGTGAAGAAAATTGAAAAATCAGCACTATACTAATTAGATGGTATTTGTATTTAAAAAATACAAATTTGCGGCCATGTGAACAAGAAAGTTCAGGAAATCTCCATCTTTCTGAGCGTTGGAATTAAACTTCCAACGCTCTTTTATTTTATGGAAGAAATATTTAAAATTGTAGAATGTAAATTTGAAAATAAAAATATTTCAACAAATACTATAATTCCTAATATAAAAATTATTAATAATTCATCCAAAGATTCTCCAGCCTTCACAGACCCAAGATATTTACCTTTTTATTATCGGCTAGGATGCGAGGTTGCTCCTAAAAATGTTTTACAAATAGGTTCTAATATGGGGCTCATTGGTGCTTGTTTTTTGAAAGGATGCAATACGGTAGAAAATTGGACTTGTATTGATGTGAACAATTTTTATACTAATATAACAAAATCTAATTTATTAAAAAAATATTATTTAATATTTGAAAATTTCTTTATAGAAAATGATATAAATAAAATAAATTTGAATAAAAAATATGATTTTTCTTTTTTAACCGAAAATTTAGACCATATTTTTCATGATTGTTTAACATATTTATGGGATAATACCAAATCAAATGGAGTAATAGTTGTAGACTATATCTTTGAAAAAAATATAGATAAAATTTTTAAAAATTTTTGTGAGATAAAAAATTTAAATCCTTTCTTATTTAATACAAGATATGGAACTGGTGTTTTAATTAAAAGGTAATTTAATGGCTTTTGAAATAAAATATACTTTTCATCCAAGAAAAGATGATGGAGAGTATGATACAAATTTAAAAGAAGAAAAATTGATAAAAATCGGAAAAGGTTTTGATGATATTTCTTTAGAAAAAGTCGCAACAACCATAATGTCACAACTTGCAAGACGAGATATTTGGGTTGTTGGCGTTGAAGTTTTTGAGTTGGTCAAAAAAAATGTAAATTTTAAAGAATGTAAAGATGGTAAAGGTATAATTTTAAAAGGAAAAAAATTTTCTTTTAGCGATTCATCTAGTTTAATATGTGAAGATAAAATAGAACAAGAAGATCAGATAAGTGAAGAAAATACAAATAAACAAACAAATAGTAATTTAGAAAATTTATATAATCCAAAAAATTTAGCACCAGTTCAGAGTTTGGGTAGTAATTTAAATATAAATAAAAATAAAATTATTTATAAAGTTATTTTTGATCCTCCTATACAATATATCAATGAATTGAAAAGATTGCGTTTAAGGCTTAGTCCCGATAATGAGTATTCAGTACACCAAGTCATACAACACCCAACAGGCAAATTAGAATTACAAAAAATCGCAATAACAGATGATATTGGCAACGTTATAGTTGTTGATGAAAAATTTTTTACAAATGTCGGAACAGGCTTGCTTGCCGACAAGCAACTCAATTTCTCAGGAGAAACAGGATTGCCCAGAACAAAAAAGCCAAAGCTTCTTTACGAAGATCAATTGGTTTATGATGTTCCAAATCAACAAGTTACTTCATCTTCTTGTCGTGTTAATGCTCCGATTGATGACGGTTCGATACCTCCTGATCTTATGGCTGTTCCTAATATTAGGTCTAGTCGTTAATTTTTATATAGTGAAAGGAATTTATGAGTAAGCCATCTCCTAAAAGATTGAAAAAGAAAAAAGAAAGAGAAAAACTAGCTAAGAAAAAAGTTTTATCTAGAAGAAATTCTATTAGAATGGAAAAAATTGAAGAAAATAAATTTAATAAAAAGTTGAAAAGAATAAAGGAGTTAAAAAAAGACATGTCGGAATTAGAGCAATGGGCAGATAATATTTTATGCAACATGAGCAACGATACTTTATCTCAATTAGAAAAAAATGCAAAAATATTAAAAGAAATAGAAAAAGAATATGAAAAAGAATATTCTAAAAAGAAAAAATTAAATGATGATTTAGAACAAAAAGGACTCCATAGCCTACAGGATAAATTAAATCATCTTCACAATGAACTGGCAGAAAAACAAAAAAATGAATGTATTGATTTGTTAGACAAAAAAGAAGAAGTTGCAGAAGTCTCTGTTTTAAAGGCTCCAGATTTTGAAACAGAAAAATAATTCTAAAATTGGCTAAAGACAATTGACTTTCTCTCCGATAATTTCTATAAAGATACAGTTGGTTTTACAACATTTAACTTTTAGAAATACGGAGGATTACCATGGCAGAGTTTGGAAGTTTGAACCTCGAAGAGATGGCTGGAGAAGATAAGCGACTAAACAACGAGAGCAACGGCGGAAACAATAGCGGCTTTTTAGATCAATTTGTTCCTATGCCCAATGTTAAGCCGGGACAAACTGGCTCTGTTGCTATTAGAATTTTGCCCCCAGCTAAGGGTGCCAAACTCTATCAATACAATAGAACCCATAAAATAAATGACAGAAGCGTTCATTGCCCTAGGCCATTATTGGCAAATGGTAAGTGGGACCGAAATGTTCCTTGTCCTATTTGCGAATATTATAATTCTCTTTGGAAAGAAATTGATAAGATTGAAAAGCAAAGCGGTAGAGATTGCCCACAAGCCCAGTCTCTTAAAGATACAGCACGTGCCTTAAAGCCAGTTGAACGTTTCTATTACAACGCCATTGTTAGGTCTGCTGTTATTGATGGCAAGGAAGTTAGGAATGCTGGGCCTAAGATTCTTAGCGTTGGAAAGATTCTTCACACAATGATTATCCGTGCTATTGTTGGAGAAGAAGGAGATCCTGATTCTAGACTCGGCAATATTGCCGATCTGAAGAATGGTTATGATTTTATCATTCGAAAAACAGTTACCTTAGGTGCTGAAGGATTTCCAAAATATGATTCTAGTGGCTTTGCAAGAAATCCATCTCCAGCAGGAGATCCTGAAGAGATTTCTTTGTGGGCAGATAATCTACACGATCTGACAAAACTAAGAAATCCACGTGATGTTGATTACTTAGAAAGAGAACTTGCAATTCATCGTGGTTTAATTCCCGATGAAACTGAATCTTTTGACGCAAACAGTTTTGATGCCAAGTGGAAAACTAGCAAAGAAACTGATCAAGAAGAATCAGAAAAACCTGTTGCAAAAAAGGTTCAGGTTAGTGTTCCTGAAGGGGTTCCTTCTAGTAAAAAATCAAAAAAGTCTGAAGTTGTTGAAACATCGCCTGATGTTTCTATCGAAGATGAAGAATTCTTAAAAGAATTAGAAGAGATGGAAGGCTGATAATTAGGTGTTGGTCACGGGGGATGAATAATGTTTTTAAACATTATTCATCCCCCGTGGGGGTTTAATAAATAAAAGGAAAAATTATGGCAAAGAAAAAATCTAATGATAACGAAATAGACATGGATGATTTGTTTAGCAATATTGCCGCCGAAACTGGTGGTGATATACTGTCTGATTTAGAAAATGTTAAGTTTAGAGTAGACACAGGAAATCTTGCTGTAAATTATTCTTGTTCTGGCAAGTGTATTGGAGGAGGAATCCCAGCAGGAAGAATCACAGAGGCTTTTGGCCCAGAGGCATCTGGAAAGTCTCTTATTGGCAGTAATGTTTTATATGGTGCTCAAAGGTTGGGCGGCTGGGCAATTATTTTGGATTGCGAAAACGCTACCAATGGCGAATTTATGGAGAAAATTTCTCATTTAAATTTAAAAAGAGTTTTAAGATATAGTCCTCCTTCTTTGGAAAAAGCATTTCGTCAAATTCATGTCACTACAAAAGCTATTCGTGATCGTGAGAAGGAATTAAAAATTGAAAGCAAACCTATCGTAGTTGTGTTTGACTCTCTCACTGTTCCTCCTTGTGAACGTGAATTAAAAGAAAATAATCTCCCTATGGACTACTCCGTTGCCGATTGGAAGAAAGTAGTTGGAAGAATGGAACAACCGGGCGAGAGAGCAAAAATTATTTCGGCTGAAATGCGTAAACTTCAGTCTATGGTTGTTGAGCAAGACGTTACAGTTTATTTAATAAATCAAACCCGAGACAAAATTGGAGTAATGTACGGTAATCCAGAAACAACTCCCGGTGGCAATGCTGTAAAATTTTATGCTTCTCTTCGCCTGCGTACCCAAACAAAGAAAAAAATTGAGCATAAAAATCTTGAAAAATTTTCTGGCATAAATATGCAGGTGAAAAATATTAAAAATCGTGGTTTTAGGCCATTTGTTGTTGCGGATGATGTTAAACTTTATTTTGAGCAAGGCATAGACCCAGTATCAGGGCTGTTAACATGCTTAATTAATGGCGAAAGAGTAAAAATGAAAAGTGCTGGCAACTATGAGGTTATGCCAGAATTTCTTTCTGAAGGAAAAGTTGAATATAAATTTAAAGCTTCTAAAGCAGAAAATCGTTTACCAATTCAGGTTCTATTAGATTGTCCTAAATTAGTTGATGCAGAGACTGCAACACAAGTTCAAGAGTATTTAGATTGCTGGGGCTCTGGACTAGCAGCCTCAGAAAGTGGAGAATATGGAGAGAAAGTCGTAGATTTTGATGCTGACGGCAATCCTTTTGAAACAGGCGATTATGTTAATGAAGATGAAAAATAATTATAATTTATATCCCCGCCGCCATAAAACCTAGGTCGTTGTCGTTAGACAAGGCTGTGAAACTTGAAACCCACTCGCTTTAGCGGGTGGGCAGTTCACTTTATTAGTCTGTAGTTGCCAGCACTTATTTTTTCTATTTTTAGACCTTGATTCAAAAGTTCTTTTTTAACTTTTGTCATATAGTTAGAGATATAACTGTCGGCTATATTATGTTTTCTATATTTATCTTTTAATTTATTAAGAGATAAAGTATTTCCTTTTAAAAGTTTATTTTTTATAAATTCTTTTAAATTTTTTGATATATTATTTTTATTATTTTTATTTTTTTTAGGAAATATATCTTTAATTATTTTGTATTCAAATTTTTCATTGTAATTTGAATCACAAAGTGCTACAGTTAAATTTTTTAAATCAAAAGTTTTTGTTTTTTCTTCAACTTTAACTAATTTTATCTCTGCATCGAAAGTTTGTGCAAATTCAATTATGGATGGCAAATTTTTTTCGTATGTTAAAAAATTTTTCTTATCTTTTGTTGTTATCAATATTCTTTTTTCTTGCATGGAATTATCCTTTTTAATAAAATTACATAGAGGTATTTTATGCAATATTCATTAAATTGTCAAAACTTTCGTAGGTTCGGAGCAGAAATAGAGTTAAACACACTAGATGGTAAAATTAAAAAATTAAATTCACTTAAAGGAGAAAATCCTTTTGGAATAGATTTTATTGCTTTATTAATTAAAAATTGTTTAAAAAAATCTGTGGAGATACAAGCTTGGAGTTATAATTTTAATAATAATTATTGGATAGTTAAACCAGATTCTAGTTGCGGAATAGAAGTGTGTACTCCTGTTTTGAAAGGATGGTCAGGTTTAAAAGATTTAATTGATGTAGTCGAACTTTTTAGATCAAAAAAAGTATCAGCAGATGATCGTTGTTCATTTCATGTTCATGTAGATATAAGTGATTTAAATGAATACCAATTAGCTTCTGTAATTTCTTGGTACATAAAATGTGAACATATTTTTATGGATTCAGTTCCCTCTAAAAGAAAAGTTAATAGATACTGTCAGATGCTAGGTTTAACGGATTTGTTTAATACAGATTATGTTATAGAGCCAACCAAGATTATTAGAGACATATCCTTAGTAAAATATTATACATTAAATACATATCACTTTATTAAAGGAGGAGGTTTTTTAGATAATAATAGAAAAAAAACAATAGAATTTAGAATAGCAGAAAATCAAATGTGTTTAAGTGGTTTTGATGTTAAAAATTGGATAAGATTATTATTACATTTTATTGATGTAATGAAAAATAAAGACATCCCCAAAAATTACACTAAAGACGATAAGTGGACGGGATTACTTTGGTTAGATCCAGAAGATGTTTTTGATTTATTGTTTAATCAACCAATGTCTGAAGGCATGACACAGGTTCGTAATTGGTTTATTAACAGGATATTAACTAATGCTTTTAATTCTAATTTGCCGGGTATATGGTCAAATGATATTAGAAAATGTGTATATAAAAATTTTATTAATTATTTGAAAAAAATAAATTTCTCCGGTGAGTATAAAAAAGAAATATTTGATTTAATTTATGATGAAAAGTATATTATTTAACAATACATATTTGTAATGATAAACAATAATAAATCATTGAAAGAACATGTTAAAGAAATTAAAAATGTAGGAAATTTATTGATTTCTCATACTTTTCCTATGGTTGGTTTTAAACATGAACAGGAGGTGCTACCTTTAAAACAAAGAAATTTGGTAGTTGATGGCTACGAGGTTTTGTTGTGCTATAGCAAGGCAAATTATGGAAATTATTTTCTAGAATCTATTCAAATTCAAGCAGTTTACTCTTGTTTCTTACCTTTTGTTTTAGTTTGTAAATTAGGACAATTATTTTTAGGAAACGATCACCTGTCTTATATTGAATTTTTTCGTGAAGAAAAAAAGATTTATTGTTGGACTTCGAGATCTAAAAACAACATTACCTTTCCGCCTGATCCTCAATCTTTGCAAGGTAATTACGAAGGATTTAATTTTAGTTTTCTTCAACCCGGATCTATTGATTTGTATTGATTTATTGTTTGGTTTTATTTTAATTTTTTCGATAAAAAGAGGTTACAAATGAATAGTGCAAAAGCAAAAAAACTTCAGTATCTAATAATAAACCAATTAATGGAAGAAGGATCTGTTCAATTAATTCTTCCTGATGGAGTTAAGTTGGATATTGGCATTTTACAAGAAGATAAATATGGAAATTTGAAAAAGTCAGATGACTATTGTTATGTTGTAGCCTCACGAGATGGTAAAAGCGCTATGATCGATTCATATAATATGGGTCTATCTTTTGACTCTGGTGACGACACTTTTTTTTATGAGGATGAATGTAAGAATTTTGAGGGAAAATCTACAAAAACATTTGATGTATTTTAAATATTTTTTGGTTTAAAAAAAGTTCCAAAAATATTTTTAAGAATTAGATTTCCTTTTAGATCAAGAAAATAAACCCCTGTTCCTATAACAACTCCTTCGAGCTTTGGTATTGTGAATTCAATCCAAAGCTCGAAGCCACAGGAATTTTTAACTATTGCATTTTCATAATCACTAATTATAATTGCTTTAGTTATTGATAGTTTTACATGCCGATCAGGAATTTGGTTTTGAGTTATTTCTTTAAAATAACAATCTCTAACATTTTCCATTACAATTCGCATTAAAACTACATGGTCTAAAAAATCTCCCCATTGTTTTTGAAGAATTTCTTCAAATTTTTGTTTTTTAAATACTTCTTTTTTTAACATGTGAGGTTTAGCGATGAATAAGGATCAAAAGACAATTGTATCAGAGTATATCTCTTCTCTTTCTGAAGAAAAATTAGATTTTTTGAATACTAGACTGACAGAAAAATTTCTTGGAGACGTACCTGCTGCTCTCGAAGAATTGTCAAAAGATAAAAAAGTAGACAGTCTACTGTCGAATTGTTCTTCAGCCGAAGAAATTTTTTCTATATTAGACAATATTAAAGATTTATTACAAAAAGAATGCAAGAAAAAAGGATTATTTTCTAAAGTTTAATTTTTTTTATGTCAAAAGTAATAAAAATTAAAGATAGCGATTTTTTAGTAGAAACTAAAAAATTTAAATATGGCAATTGGCCTTTTAAAGAATTTAATCCTGTCCAGAGTCGTTTATTTGAAATTTTCGAAGGCAATTCTAATGTTGCTATAGCTGCATCCACAAGTGCAGGTAAAACTGTATGTGCCGAGATGTATCTTTCTTACGAGATACGAAAAAATGGCGGAAAAGGAATTTATGTTGGTCCTTTAAAAGCTTTAGCCAAAGAAAAAGAGCAAGATTGGTCTTGTTCTTCTCATCATTTTGGAGATTTAAAAACTTTTATAGCCACAGGTGATTTTAGATTTACAAGTAAAAGACTGCAAGAAATGGAAGAGTCAAACTTAGTTGTAATGACCCCAGAAATGCTTGCATCTAGATGCCGAAGCCATAAAAGTGATAAAAGTAAATTTTTATATGATGTTAATGTTGTTGTTTTTGATGAAAGTCATCTTCTAACAGTCCCATCTAGAGGAGACCATATAGAAGTTGCTTTAATGAAGCTTGCAGAAATCAATCCAAACATAAGAATAGTCCTTCTATCTGCGACTATGCCAAATGTTGATGAAATATGTGGATGGGTAAGTAACATTACAGGTCGTGACACTTATTATCTTGAGTCAGATTATCGACCTTGTCCTTTGAATATTCATTATGAAGTTTATTATGATGGAGATCATTCCTATGATGATAGAGAACTTCAAAAAGTGGGAACAGCTTGTGCTATTGTAGAACATTACTCTGAAGATAAATTTATTGTTTTTGTTCATACAAAAAGAACAGGACAGTTAATGCTTGAGTCTTTAACTAGATACGGAGTAAACTCTGAATTCCATAATGCTGATTTATCTTTTAAGGAAAGAATTGCTTTAGAAGATAAGTTTAAAAATGATAAAAATTTTAGAGTTTTAGTAGCCACTTCTACTCTTGCTTGGGGCATTAATGCTCCAGCAAGGAGAGTAATCGTTACAGGAATACACAGAGGTCTGTCTGAGGTTGAGAATTACGATATTCAACAAATGGTTGGAAGAGCGGGTCGCCCAAAATATGATCCCCGTGGTGATGCATATATTTTAGTTCCAGAATCTCAAAAAGATGATTCTATTAGAAAACTAAAAAAACAAACCAAAATACAGAGCACTCTTCTGGATTACATAAAAGTTTCTGATGAGGATAAGCATTATAAAACTTTGGCTTTTCATATAGTTTCTGAGATAAATCAAGGAAACGTAAAAACAAAAGAAGGATTTAAAAATTGGTTAAATAAATCGTTAGCTTGTTTTCAAGAAAAAAATTACAGCGATAATATTATTGATGAAACTATAAATTTATTAGAAAAATATTATGCTATATTCTTAAATGATAATAAAGAATATCAGTGTTCAGCAGTTGGCAAAATTGCAAGTATGCTTTATTATTCTCCTTTTGATGTTAGTGATTTAAGAAAAAACTTTAAATCGATATTTGAAAACAACAATGAGCTAGATGATTTATTAGTTTCTTTTGCTTTGGGGAATATAGATTCACAAAAATGGGACATATGTAATAAGCAAGAAAGAGAAGCAATAAATTCTTATAAAAATCAAATAGACAAATTTTTAGGAAAATATAGGCCCAGAGATTCTTCTTACAAGTTTGGCTTTGCTTATTATTGTTTGCTAAAAGGAAAAAGAAATGTTCCTGTTATAAGCTCATTAATGAATGGAATACTAGTCGATTCTGATCGCATGTTTCAGGTTTTAAACTATTTAGATAGCATGTCATGTAAATGGAATAAACAAAATTATTTTAGAATTTTATCAATGAGAGTTCGCTATGGAGTTGAAGCAGATTTGGTTGAATTGTGTCAAATTTCTAATATCGGAGCAGTTCGTGCAAAAAGGTTAAAATTAAACAAAATAAATAATTTAGATGATTTTTTAAATTGTGATATTAATTTTTTATCTAAAATAATGAAATGCGGAATAAAAACTGTAGAGGAATCATTTAATTCAGCAAAAGAAATAAAAAATAAATCATCCTAAAACTTCTTTAATTCCTTTGCCAAAAAAGTCATCAGGATATTCTATTTTAACAATGCCATTTTTGTTTGTTTTTTCCCCTTTTTCATTTTCTACCCAAAATTTTACTTCTTTGATTTCTTTTGAAAAAGTTTCTTCGGAGTTATTTGGCTCAAAATAATTTTCTTCAAAAAAACAAGAATCCTCTGCATCTACAGGAATTCTCGTTTTTTTTCCTTCATATAATACAATTATTGAACATTCTTTATTTTTTTCATCAAATAATCTACAATTTTTACAAATTTTTTTTATTTCTTTGTTCTTGATCATAAAAACTCCTAGCAGTATAATAATATGATAAATTTAAAAAATGTAAAAGTTAGAGGTTAATTATGTTTTTTATAGGAGTTGCTGGTCAGGCACAAAATGGCAAGGACACCCTTGCAGATCGGCTTTGTTTAAAACTAAATGAAAAAGGCTCAAATTGGACAAGAAGTGCATTTGCCAAGTCTGTTAAAAACGTATTTAGTGAAACTTTTAATGTTGATTTAGATTTTATAGAAAAATGGAAAACAATTCAGGAACCTCCTCCCGGTTTCGACAAAAATGTAAGACAATCACTCCAATTTATTGGAGATGGTTTTAGACAAATTATGCCCTCTATTTGGGTGGAATTAGCATTTAGAAATGTTAGTAAATCTACAATATTCTCTGATGTTCGTTACAAGAATGAATTTACTAGAATTAAAGAAGAAGGTGGACTAAACATTATTGTTGCTAGACCGGATAAAATAAACAATGACCCAAACGACTCAGAGGCACAAATTAAACCTTATGTTAATTGGCTTTTAAATAATTTTTGTAGCTCTAAAGACTACACAGATATTGTTGTAAATTTAAGAAATGTTTATTGGGAAGAAATTTTTGTGGTTAGCAAACAACCTCCTCCAGATGGAATTGATTTGTTTGACTTATTTGTTTGTAATTGTGGAGATTTAGAATCTTTCCATAATGCCATTGATGATCATGTTGTTCCGTTTTGTGAGAATTTTGTTTTTGATCAGACATTTTTAAAATAAAGGAAATTTAATCTTATGCCTTACATAAATCAAAAAGACAGAACTAAATTTAGTTTTAGTATTAATGAAGTTCTTAAAGTATTGGGAGATTCTAATGATAATTTTTATACAAAAGGTGAATATTTTGGTTATTTTTTAAATCGTTGTGTTAAAAGATTCCTAGCTGATCCTGACTATACCAACCAGTCTTTTAACTCTGCCTTTTTTAATCAAACTAAGTATAAATCACTTTCAAACTCTGCTGATAGTATAGCAGCCCTATTAAATAGGGCTGATCCAATTGCAGGAGCCGGTGAATTGAATTACGCAATATCAGCAGTTATGTGGGGGTTTTTAGGTGAGGCCGAAGGGTTTCCCCAGATTGGTTATGGGATACGAGCTTATCTAGAGGGAATTATTGATAAAGTTAAAGAAAGTATAGAAACAGTTAGTAATGGATCTCAAAAAGATGCAACAATGTCTTTTAGAAGACATTTAGTAATAAGAGGTGTTTTAAGTCATATTATGAAAGAAACATATAGACTTAAAACAGTTCCTTATGAAGATTCTAAAATCTTAGAGAATGGCGATGTTTGGGTAAATGGTCGTTTAAGTGTGGAGAACACAACAGATGAGTGAAACTAGCAATGGCGGGTTGATAAAGCCTTTAGAAATGAATTATGTTCCTAAGCGTTGGGGCTGGGAATTGTGGATATGCAATAATGAAAAGTATTGTGGAAAAAAACTGTTCATTAAGCAGGGGCATCATTTAAGTTACCACAGCCATCGCCTAAAAGATGAGGTATTGTACGTAGAATCGGGTCGTATTGTTTTTACTCATGATCTAAACGAAGAAGTTGAATCTATTGAAATGCCAACAGGCTATGCATTTCACGTTTCTCCGGGTGTGATTCATCAGATGCAGGCAATTGAAGATACAGTTTTACTTGAATTTTCAACTCAGCACTTTGATGAAGATAGTTATAGAACCACTACTGATTTAGTTTTAGGTAAAAAAATTGAAATAAAGGATTTATAATATGTCAAATGTAGATGATATAGTTAAAGAATATTATTATGTAAATTCTAATATGATAAAATTTTTAATTGTAGAAAATTTAGCTTTAAAATCTTTACTATATGAAAAAGGAATAATAGATATAAATGAATATAAAAAACATCAGAAACAAGCTAATGATTTAGTAGAAAATAAAGCAAAAGATCAAATAGAAAAATGGATAAATGAGAATAATCAGTTTTGTAATGTGGTAAAAGAACTAGGTGAAAGTAATTCTATTCATTCAATAAATGACTCTGCTGTCTCTTGATTTTTGTTTTTAATTTTCCCAAACCAACTTCTGTGAGTACAACAAAAGTCCATCCTAAATTTGAACAAAAATTATCAGCAGCAGCCCATTTACATTTATTTTGTTCGTATTGCGTTTGATTTGCTGGTTTTATCTCCCAAACTTCAACACTTCCATCAATGAAGTCTACACGCAGATCGGGAATATAATTATGCCAACTATTCTTAAAAAAGTATGGAATTTTTATTCCTTCATATTTAAAAATTAACACATCGGAATCTGCTTCTAAGCATTCAAAAAAATCACATTCTAGTCCAGATTTGTATTCAAAATCTTTTCCACATTTTTTCGAACTAAAAACACCTCTTCTAAAACAAGGTTTTCTGGTAGTTTTTTTTTCTTTTTTACCATATTTACCAATTTTAAAATCATGCCAAACAGCAACTCTAGTTTGTACGTTTTTTGGCATTACTCTGTTAGGATGTTTTGCAGAGAAGTGCATTTTTAAGTCACGCACTGGTGCCGAACACGATGGGCATGATATGTATTCACGACCTTCATCATGTGATTCTATAATATGATTCTTATAGTCCTCATAAGAATCATAATTTTGTCCGCAAACAAAGCACTGATACTTCCTTGTTTTTGGCTGGCCTGCGTCTTCAAAAAGCAAAGGCATACCTCTCCAAAATTAATCTCTACAATCTACAATTTGTTGAACAAATCTTATGGTTTCTTTTAGTTTTTTGTCCATTTCCATAACCAATATTTCTACTATTTCATAAAGTTCTTTAACAGAGCTATCTCTATTGGTATAGATTAAAGGTCCATTTGAAATATTAATGTAAGATATAGAATTTTTCTTTACATCTAATGTATATTTGTAAGTTACATTACCAATTTGTGTTTTGGTTATAAACATATCCCAAACTATGTTGGGACTCACCGATGTATCCGCCTCTGTCGCCTGATACTGTGTTCCTCCAAGATGATTCCAAGTTAGACCGCAGCTTTTCGTTTTTTCTATTATTTCTCTAATAAGAGCTTCATTATAAAGATCTTGTAGTTCTAACAGCGATGGCATGATCTACTCCTCGTCCGTTCTTATAAAATTTGGTGCTTTATCTCTATCCTCTTTTGACTCAGGATTTTTCTTTTTTGAAACTTCTAAATTATTTTGAAACATTTTATTTTTTAATTTTTCTATTAATTTTTTTTCATCAATTATTTTTATTTTTTTTAAATCTTTATAATTAAAAATATTTTGAATTGTTTCGCCTTGTATTAATTTTGTTAAATTAAATGCAGTAAAGTTTGCTTCTTTTCTCCAACCTTCAGGCATTTTTTCATGGGGGTTTTTGAGTTTTGCATAAATAATACGTCCATCCTCGCTGGTTCCGTAATATTCATTTTCTTTTTTGAAAAACATTATTAATTCTTTTTCTTCTATTATAGACTTTATATTATCTTCATTTTTTTGTTCTATAATATATTCATCCCATATATCCATTAATGAACGAAATTTAGAAAATCCTAATGATTTCACTTTTTTCCTCTTTTTAAATATCAAATGTATATAGATATTATGGGCATGACTTTTAAAGATTTTATTTGTAGACATAATTTTTCTTGTTCTCTTATAGAACAAGAATCTGCCCCCAGTGGGGAAACAGCAAAACAACCAGATAATCCCACAATAACCAACAAGCATCACTTTTCTTTTTTAAAAAAAGAACTAGGAATAGATGATGATAGTTTTGATGCTGCTATGGAAGGAAATTCAATTCCAGTTTTTAAAGTGCCGGATTATTCAAAAAAATGGGGTTTTTTAGTTATTGGGCCATGCACCGCAACAGTTGAAAAAAGATCAGACGGTAATTATCTAATAACCTATCAATTATTAGATAAACATTTAATGGATCCTCATAGTTTTGTTTATCCATATAAAAAAGGTGAGAATCCTATGATTTACAATGGGGATGTAGAAGACAAAACAGAGACGATTAGTTCTGAAGAATTTCAAGATATTTTAGCTAAAGCCTCACAGTCAACAATGCAATCTTTAATGTAAGGAATTTGAGTAAATGAATTTTAAAAATTGGTTTAAGTTTCAAGAAGAAATGACAAGTACAGCAAATGTTGCACATTATTCTCAACGTGTTCCCTTCGGAACTGTTATTCGTCGTAGATTTTTGAATTCAAAAAGACAAGTTTATAAAGTGCCTCAAATTGAAGAAAATATTAATTATGAACGCTCCGACCAGTCTGCTTCTAGTGTCGAAGTACAAAGATTCCGTAATCATTAACTTAATCCTGAGCGATACTCAGGATCATGTATTCCTTCTCCTAGGTCAAAATCATTATTTGAAGATTTATATGGGTTTTTTCCCATATGAGAAAGACTCTCTGCCATTTTTCTTTCTTCTTGCACTTTTGGTATGTTGTGTTTGAATCTGTAGTCATGACCACTAGATTCACTATTCCAACGATCTGTTCCTATGGGATTTGAAAAATTAAAATTTGGTGAAGTTACAAGTTTTTCTTTTTCTTTAGAGCCGCAGTGTGGGCAAAAAACTGATGGGTATAAGTTTTTTTCATCATAAGGTGTTAAATCATCAAATTTTTTGTCACAATTATTACATTTAAAACTATATAATGGCATTTTATTCTTTCTTATTATTTATTGCTTTTGCTAAACTTTCAAAATCATTTACTATTTCATTAAAAACAAGATATGTTTTTTTTATTTCTTCTACCTTTTTATCAGTTGTTTTAAAAAACCAAAGCCAATTATTTTTAACTATTTTTATTGCACTTATTAATAATTTTTGATTAATTTTACTTTGTGTTATGTCTAATT
>Ga0169931_10000976_pt1 | contig 47397 bp, 47 predicted proteins | sample Kivu_15m_20L_FD_129675 | JGI IMG/M metagenome (GOLD analysis project Ga0169931, IMG submission 129675) | Freshwater microbial communities from Lake Kivu, Western Province, Rwanda to study Microbial Dark Matter (Phase II) - Kivu_15m_20L... | ecosystem: Environmental > Aquatic > Freshwater > Lake... | reverse complement strand
CACTGAATAATCCCCATCAGCTTTACACTCATCCATTAATGCTTCGCGGGAGCTCAGTGGATAAGCAAGCTTTCAACGCACTGTCAATATTCAATCTTTTGGAAAATGACTTTGAAAACCAACCATGGTGCTCCTTTTTTGTAGGGCACCAAAACAGAGATTTCCTATTTCCGACAGAACCAAACAGATCGATTAAACAAAAGACGACTTAAAACCCTTGTTCTATTTGGATTTTGTGTGATCCTTGATATTGATTGATGATTAAGAAAATGGGTAAAGGCGGCGGGAATCGAACCCGCGTCAAATTTCACTAACTTATTGTATTTACTGAGTTAAATGAAAGGTCTTATTTTTTTTGGCACATTTTGGGTAGTTTTATGAATCTTTCATACCCTGCTGAGCCACCCATTTTACCGCAGGATGCACTTTTATATTTTCAACTAAATTCTCGTCATCTGTTATCAACTCAGGTGTAATAATGCCATTATCCAACAAGTTATTCAGGAATGCTCTTTCATTCTCTGCCAGCGGTAAAAAATGATGAAACGCTTTCTGACATTCCTGCACCAGAAAGTTAGCCCAGTCTGAAGTCCTGCCAATCATGGCCAGTTCTTTTTTTCGAATTAATGGAATCAAGCGGTTATTTAAGTCAGTCACATCTACCCCAATGTCTTGGGGTGTTAGCCTTCTTAAGTCCACTTTACGACTAATTCCAGAATAAATAATCAAGGCAAGACGTAGTTTTTTCATATCAAGATTCGTGCTAGTTAATAAATGCCAGGCATCAAACAAATCACGCCCCGTTTTTCTATCAATCAATGCAACGAGCTTTCCAGCAGATAATTCATGTGGGTCTAAAATCGGTATATGATGTATCTGTTTACTACCCACAGCACAACTTGATTTGAATTCAATTGGCCATAAAGGCATTCGATACATAAAATTCAAATCGATTTCAATATTTCCCATTTGACCGAATGCACTGGGATAACGCCAAATCATTTTGCCACCAGCATGACGATTTGAATTTCTATAAAGTATTAGATTGTGGCGTTCACAAATTGCGGTGATCGTTTTTTGCAAGATGGAGCGTTCATTCTGCATGATTTCACGATTAACACTACCGATATAATTTAAATCAATATCAACGGACAGGCGAGGTAAATTAAAAAAGAATAGATTTAGTGCCGTGCCACCTTTCAATACAATCTTGTTTTTTAGTTGAGGAAAGGAAGAAAAGTCTGATAGCAAATCCATTAATATATGAACTTTCTCCAAATGCTCCATTTTGAAACCAGTGACGATGGCTTCCTGTTGTAATTTTTCTTTAGAAATTTTCATTGGGTTCTTCCCATTCACGCTTAAGAATGGAATTTGGAACGACGAGATTCCATCGAGATAATAATGTTCCAGGCTCACGTTTACCGCGCTCCAGATAATGCACACTACCAGGTTTTCTGGCTTCAAGACTTTTTAAAATAGATTCATTAACATCAAATTGTTGCTGAAACTGCTCAAGAAAAAAACCCAACTTAGCAATGGTCGTTGCGTTATTTAAGAGGTTTGCATACTCAAGCACCTTATTCAAATTTAAAATGGGTATATGCTCAACAGACCGCCAGACTTCTTCCCAACCGCCAGCATGTTTTGGACGGTCCAATACATCCACAATAGTACGTTCGATGCTGGTGACCTGTATATCCATACCCTGTCGCTCGACCGTAATAACCTCAAAATTTTCCTGGTGTTGCTCTATCAACACTTTAGGAAATTGCAAACTGATATATTTTTCTCCTCGAAATTCAAAGGCTCGAGCAGGCTGACGTGTCATAAATAAACATTGATGATGCAGCGAATAAGACACCCCATGAAAATCAAAAGCCGATTGGTATGCTAACACAGCATCCCGCCTTATCCTTCCCGCAATCAAATAAGGATCAATTGAATATGATTCAAAATTATTTCGCGCAAGCAATGGAATTTTCGCATAAAAACTTTTCTGAATCCGAACAATATGCTTTTTTTTCAAATGATAAGACAAGGTCGCTTGTTGGGTATGAGAATTTGTTGTACCCCGCGATATCATAAAATTGCAAAATTCTTCCCGAGTAAATACAGGATGCTTCTCGAAAAACTCTAGTGCACTCATAATACTTGACACTTATTGCTTATATTACTCATTAAATTAGTCGTAGAGCATATAAACGTCAAGCTATAAAATGACAAAAAATTGCAAAACGGCTAATTTTTTTAATTATTTCGTTAGATTATGTCAAAAAAACATTGTATCGAAATTTTTTTGAACTGTTGCAACAACCCAAAGATTATCTAATTTATTAATTTTAAAGCTGGAAGAAAATATAAAACTTACCATCATTTGCAGCGGGTTCCAAAATGGAACATACTGAATTTTTGTTTAATTCCTTTGAATTAAATATATTTCTCAAATGTTTAGTAATAGCTGGTCGCTGAGTGCCAAGCAAATCAGCTATTTGCTGCTGTGTCAGCCAAACAGTCTCATTTGCCAAATTAACATCTATCTCAACATGGCCGTCTTTAGACGTATAAAATTATGCACAACTAAACCTCCTCATAAAACATTACCCACCGTGATATTAAAGCTCAACTCATCGTTTTTTACTGATTACTTCAAGTTGTATTGCAGGATAAGGCGTTGATTTGCTTACTTTTTGCAGTTTTTGAAAAAACTCATCCATGATCATTGCAACCCCTGCATGTTTTTTGATTATTGTTGCTATCTGGGGAGATGTGATATCAAGCTTGCCTTGAAGATATTCTTGAAGTTTAGTTATCCAATTTTCTCGATCAAATAAGTTGCCAATAATACTACGCAATAAATTAACAGAAGCACAAGCGTTATCATATGTCTGATGTAACTTGAAAAAATTCATTTCGATTTCTGATAACTCAAACATAGAAGATAAAGCCAAACCAAAATCAGTTAAATAAAGTTTCTTACCATCAGTGAGAATATTGTTAAAATGAGCATCAAAATGAATCAAGTTTTGTTTTAACATAAACTCATTGATGTCTTTCAGGTCTCTATCAATCCAAGTTAATGCTTTTTCAGCATGATGCTCACCAATTGCCATTTCATCTTGTAAATATTGATGTAGATTTTTTGGAATGTACTCAAGAAAGACAGCGATACAAGTAGTAGCCTGATTCAGCGCTTCAACACGCTGTCTAATTGCGGGAGAATTCTCCCAATAGTTAATATTGAGTTCATCTTGTTCACAAGGCAATAAACGCCAATGATACATCAAGGGAAAGTGTTCATTCTGTCCAGTAGCAACCCCATTATTTGTCATTATATGTGTTGCCAACTCACGCCATGCAAAAAACCTGCTGAGCCAACGCCATATTGATAATGAAGGGGCAAATCAAAAACATTTCCTGTCGACATTCTATTTTTTGATTTCCACTCTAAATTGGTTAATGGTATTTTTTTAACAAAAATAGGAACGTCATCTATTGAAATTAGTAAAGATTTTCAACCAATGCTCTCATGCATTGCATCAGCATTCGCTAACATTGTTTTTAACTCAATATCACTCAAACAAGCTATTAGAAATTGGCGACAAATGCATTCTTGTCATTGATGACAATCCCTTAGTCTTGGACTTTGAAACAAAACCGATATTTTAAAGAAAAGATATAAAAGTAGCTACTCAAAAGACCATCCCAATTGATTGCCCTGGATCAAGATTGGAAGAAAATGATAAGCCTAAGGATAATAACAAGCATGATTTTAAAGAAACAAAACCCGCAAGACCGGAAATAATTAAAAAATAGATTAAATCAATGGGTTATGGTGGAGGCGGCGGGAATCGAACCCGCGTCCGCTAGCACTCAACTTTTGGCTCTACATGCTTAGATCCGCTTTTTATTTTTAACCCTTCAATCTCCAGCTGGCTTGATATTGAAGAGCGATCCTTTTAATTGAACATTGAAACCAAAGGCACAATTCAATGCGAACGGATGAGAATAACTCCGCTGGGCATACCATCCGCCATACACCCTTGGAGAAGGCATGCCTCAATTAAGCGGCAGCGGCCTTAAGTAAACGTTTATCGTTTGCGTTTAGTTTAGTTTGCAAGCAGTTTAACGAGATACCTACAACTCGGCATGCACCTAGAGTCTTGCCACTAACGTCGAAGCCAAGTCGCCCCCAGATCTTATTATTTTAACATCAAACAGAAATAATATGCCACTTCTAACTCACTATCTTTTCATGTAAACTAAATTTACCCATACTAAACAACTCCCACGAGCACTTTTGCGTGAAACCCATCATCGAGGAAATTGATTTTATAAACCCTCAACTTGCACTTAAGTGCTTTAGAGACTTCAGTCCCTGCCTTTTTGAAAGCGCAGCGCCAAAACACAGCTCTTCACAATACAGCTTTCTAACCATCGACTTTGCTCAAAGCCGTCTCTTTGACAGCAATCATTACCCACAGATAAAACCGTATATTCAATCATTAAAACAAAAACTTGATATTCAAAAACACCCCGAACTTCCCCCATTCCAAGGTGGGGTGATTGGCGCTTTATCTTATGATCTTGGCCACTTAATCATGCACTCTGATTCTAAATTCAATAGTACCTTGGCAATCATTCGTGTTATTGACCAGGTCATTGCCTTTGATCATCTTCAAAATAGAGCCTGGATTTGCTGCAGCGGGCTTGACAACCTAACACCCTCACCTCAAAAAGCCTCATCACAAATCAAAAAAATTAAAAACCTACTAAAACCAAGCAGCCACTCCCCCTGTCTGATGCCCACACTATCAGGAGTAGCACCTGACCATCATTTTATCGATGCCGTCCAGAAAACCAAAGACCACATTGAAAATGGCGACATTTTCCAAGCCAACATTACCCAAGCATTCATGGCCCCTTTTTTAGGCGACCCGATTGATCTTTATTTAACGCTCCAGCATCAAAACCCTGCACCATTCTCCGCCTACTTCCAACATGGCTCACTGAACATTCTTTCAAGCTCACCGGAGCGTTTTATTCAGGTTTTCAATGACCAGATCATCCAAACATCCCCCATTAAAGGAACGATCTCAAGATCGTCTGATTTGATAAAGGACCAAGAAAACCAAAGGGCCCTGCTTAACAGCACCAAAGACCAACAAGAAAATACGATGATTGTTGATCTTATGCGCAATGACTTGGGGAAAGTGAGTAAAATTGGCTCGGTCAAGGTCTTAAAACTCAATGAGCTGCAGTCATTTACCCATGTACACCATCTGGTATCAACCATAACCTCCACATTAAAATCAGAATATGACGCTGTAGATGCTTTATTTGCTTGCTTCCCAGGGGGATCCATAACCGGCGCTCCCAAACATCAATCCATGCAGATCATCAAAGCTCTTGAATATACACCCAGAGGATTTTACTGTGGCAGCTTATTTTATTTAACACCTGAAGGTGACCTTGATAGCAATATCCTCATTCGCAGTCTTATTCTGCATGAGCAGACACTTTATGCCCAAGCTGGCTGCGGCATCACATACCAATCGGATCCTCAGCAAGAATGGCATGAGTGCTTAACCAAACTCAAAAGTTTCACATGATTTTAATCATCGACAACTATGATTCCTTTGTATGGAACCTGGCGCACCAGGTCGGGATGTTGGGTCATGAATTTCAAATTCATTTGAACGATCAAATCACCCTCAAACAGATTCAATCATTAAAACCCTCTCACATCATTCTATCTCCAGGACCTAAACACCCTAACTCAAGCTGTATATGCCTGGACATCATCTATCAACTGCGCCATATCCCTATTCTGGGGATATGCCTTGGACACCAAGCCATAGGGCATGTCTATGGTGCAAACATCATCAAAACCAGCCCAAAACATGCCTACAAAGCAAAAATAAATCACAATGGGCAAGGTCTTTTTACAAATATCCCTCACCCTTTATATGCCGCACGCTACCATTCACTGGCCATTGAGCCAAACTCTCTCAATCATGACTGGCACATTGATGCCACCTCAGATGACATTATCATGGCCATTAGGCACAAAAAATGGCCTTTATTTGGTCTTCAATTTCATCCTGAGTCCATCATCAGTGAATATGGCCTACTTTTAATGTCTCAATTCTTATCGGTAAGTATCCACCAAAAACAATAAAGTTCCCAGTTGCAACCTTACCACATAATCTCAGTGAAGCCTTTAAACTCGCCAATATCTATAAAAATGCCTATTGAAAATCAAATAAGTGTTGATCAATAGCCGCCCCCCATTTTTCCCAAACTCTCGTTTGCAAAGAGCGCTGCTCCAAATGCCCAACATCAATCAACTCAATAGGCTCATTCTGCCATGAGCAACCATATACCGCTTTAGTCCGCCTTAAACTCACAGGATCAATTTGCCACTGCAAGCATTGCGCACAAATGCCTTTTAGCAAACATTGAGCAGGACCTTTAACAGACGCCGTAACAGTGCCTGAAATCTGATTTTTATGGGCCTGAGCTTCTTTAACCAGCTGAAACCCGGCTAATACTAAAATACGCTCTGCCTGAAAGGTGTGCCAATCAATAATTTTCACAGCCTGAATCTCAAGCTGATGCAAATGCATCACTTGTGAAAACTGACTTAAATCACCTTGATGATACCACCTAACATTGGCACCCTCTTTCTTTGAAGCTAAGTAAATACTGATTCCATCAAAGAAGCCAGACGCATCAGTCACAATCAACAGGTCACTTCGATCAATGCGCATTCTAACCCCACTTGGCCCCATCAATGCCAAATCCCCAAGCTGATCAATATCTTTAATCAACTTAGCCTCTACATAAAAAGTCAACACATCTTCCTTAACATCCGCAAGCGCACAAACCCATGGACTGCTTTTTTGATTTAACTGGGACAATCGATACAAATGACCAGGCCTTGCATTCTTAGCATGCAGCACAGAATGAATCTGAATTTGAACGTATTCACCCATAACCTCTACTGCCACCAATTCAGGCCGATTGATAATCCTGCGCCTTTGCACAGGCGCATGCTCTAGAATTTGATCAATTACCTTTGCATTTTTCATACTTGAAGCAATCGCACCGACAACAGAGCCATGAAAAACCGGATGCGCATCACCAACCACACTCACAAAACGCCCTTGGTTTTCATAACTTGTCAAAAAACCAATATGCTCAGACTTCATATTTGATTTGGACTCATCCTTTATCAATCTACCCTCATGATAATGATACCGAACATAGTAGCCAGCCTCTTTCTCAAAAGTTTGAAAATGCTCATAACCATAGGCAATATTTGGCCTTGCACCTGTTGCTACAAAGACATTCGCAGCAGCTAAGATACACTCATTCTCACCATCATCCACCACAAGCGCAGATACATGCCCATACTGATCCAACATCACACGCTTGGGCGTTAACTCCTGGTAATAAGTAATGCCCTCTTCCAGTGCAAAAGCAAGCTCCTCCGGATTTTTACGATAAGCTGGGCTATTTTTCATCAACTGTCGATAAACAATACTCACTTTTGCAATATCTGCTATTAACTGTGACCGCATCGGCTCAGGGCATTCCAGAAGCCTCTTCCCATCCTCAAGCCATCGGAGAGCAACTTGCTGTTCTTTTTCATTCAACGTCTTAAGCCAATTAGATTGCTGTGTTTCTGTGATTTGCAAAAACCCTTTGGCAAATGCCTGAACCTGCTGAATATAATAAGCCTTAACTTCCGTGGCTGTATCAACTCCTGTTAAACCACCCCCAATAATCAATGCAGGCATGCACACATCCAAATTTACCCGATGGCTAGATTGATGCGCCCCTGTTAATTGCAAATTCATCAAAAAGTCACTGGCTTGGCGCATGCCTGGAGCCAAAGAATTTTCAATGTTAAGTGCCTGAGGCAAGCCTGCACCTACAGCCAGTGCTAAATGCGAAAATCCCAAATCCCAAATGTCCTCAACTGTTAAAGTACCACCAAAACGCACCGAGCCAATCAATTCAAAATGCGGTTGCCGCTCAAGCAAAATACGCACTAAAGTTAAATATGTTTTATCCCAACGCGCGGTGATGCCATACTCAGCAACACCCCCAAAACCAGAGGGCATACGTTCTGCAAGGTCCTGCACAATTGAACCAAAATCAAATATGGGCCCTAAGAAGCGATCCATATCAATAGACCTAATGGTAAGCCCATCAAAGCATGTCACCGGGTATCCACGAATTATTAACTGCTGAGCTAAAGTAAACCCAGCAGGGCCAGCACCCATGATTGCAACAGGCTTTGATTGAGCAGGCCTTATTCTAAAGGTCTCTTGCCTCAATGGATTCCACCATGTTAGAAGCTCATAGATCTCAACACCCCATGGCAAATACAAAATGTCTTTTAATGTTTGACTTTCAATTTGCGGAATATCCACAGGGTCTTGCTTCTGATAAATACAAGCCTTCATACAATCATTACAAATGCGATGACCCGTAACAGCAACCATGGGATTGTCACGCATAATCATCGCCAATGCCGCAAGAATATCTCCTTCTTTTCTAAGCCACTGCATCTGACTAATGCATTCATCCAAAGGACATCCCAACAAATGCTCGCCAAGTGAATTAAATTTAAAGCCAAGCTCAGGCTCACGCTTCTTTACAGGAAATCCTTTGCTACAAAAATCCCCCTGATTCTTATGACAATAAATACAATAATGTGTCTGATGATGAATTCCCTCAAACGAGGCACTCTTATCAATGTGTGAAAAGCCTTCTCTAATCTCAATATGTTTCGAAACCAAAGCGCCTTCCTGATCCTTTTGAACATCAATTAACTGATCATAATCGCGCCTTTCTGGTACAAGAAAATGTTGCCACCCCCATTGAGCAGCGTTTTCCATACAATCAATAGATTGTGCTAAGAAAATATGATACTCATCTGGGCCGAGGCCTCCATCCAGAGCTACTTTAGCCTGCTTTAAAAATGCCTCTTCCGTCAGCGAAGGCATCGTAGAAAGTCGATCTAATTTTGGTTGAGCAAATTTAACTTTCATCAACCAGTTTTTAGCCACACTCGCTCGCTCATCAAGCATCAAGACCGCCTCCGACAAATCCTGATGTGCTCGATGGATGTCAAATCCATCAAGAATATACTGCTGCATCACCCGAGCAAGCGAAATTAAGAAATCATTCAAACTTTGGGGCTTTTGACCTGCACGGTAAATCAGAAGTTCATCATAAAGAGAGCGGTTACTCCCTTGCAAATAGGTTAGAAAATGCGCATCTATCGCGTCCGTACCTTTAGGCTGCCTCAAGTCGTCAAATGCAAAATCGTAAAACTGCCATTTTTTCAAATGAGCCCCTCCAATCATTGGAACATTTTCTCAAAATGTGATTATAAAGGCAAATTGTTTGCACTTCCCTCACCGGTTTTATACAATAGAATCAAAGGAGATCACCATGGTTTTAAAACACTTAAAACGCAAGCTTATCAAAAATTATCGCTCTGATACTGACAAGCTTCTTGACCTGCTAAACCAATCCCCAAAAGACAGCGCCTCAGTTAGTTTTGAAATTGAAAAACATGCCAAGTTGCATGCAAAGCGCGATCACAGCCAAGCCGATCACTTGCCCCAAGATGATATTTGGAAAAACTTCTAAGCAAGAACAGCTGCAAGTTGTGACTGCTCATGCAATGCTGTGATAATATCGCAACCACCGATTAATTCGCCATCGACATAAAGCTGAGGAATGGTTGGCCAATTGCCATAAACCTTAATGCCTTGACGAATAGCATCATCCATAAGCACGTTGACTGCATGAAATTCAACGTGATACTCTCCAAGAATCGCAGCGACCTGAGCAGAAAATCCACACTGCGGAAACATTGGGGTCCCTTTCATAAATAATACAATGTGATGCTCTTCTAGCAACGCCTTAATTTGTTCTTGTGTATTCATACATTCTCCTTTACTTTTGTTTCAATCGCCAAAGCATGAATTTCATTCATCAACTCACCCAGTGCAGCATAAATCATACGATGCTGTGCCAATAAAGATTTACCCGAAAATTGAGGAGCGATCACTCTGACCTCAAAATGATGATTATCATCTGTAAAGGGCTCTGCAATCGAACCGGGCAAGGCCGTCTCTATGGTCTTTTTGATTTTGTCAATCATACCTTTTCCTCAATTGATGCAAGAATATTATCGGCCAACAGCTCTCCCAGATGCAACAAATTTTTTTCATATTCTGCTGCCCTCTGCTTTAATAACAAGCACTCAGGAATCATATGGTGATAGGCCAAAGATCGTTTAATCCGCTTTTGAATGAACGCATTTAAAAGCCCCGAGGTAATCTCTGGGTGAAATTGAACGCCAACGACATTTTCATAAGAAAATGCCTGCATAATTCCACTGCCTTCTGCCAAAGGAACAGCGGATAATGGCAATTGAATATAGTCTTGGTGCAATGAGATTGCTTTAAATTGATCTGGAAACCCACAAAAAATGGGATGCAATTTACCATCCCTATTTAAGCTAATATCTGATAAACGAACGATAGGATTTACCATCTTATAAACAGATCCACCTAAGATCTTAGCTATATGCTGTGCTCCAAAACAAATCCCAAACAATCGAACCTGATGATTGAGCAAATTTTTAATCAATCTGGCCTCATGAGCCAACCAGGATACTGTGGAATCATTCACACTTTCCATAGCCCCCATAATCACCACAAAATCACTCTCGAGCGCTTTTCCAATATCAATATCTTGTACAAATACAAAGTCAACAACAGCCCTTTCCTGTAAATAATATCCAATCACCCCAAGGGGCAATTGATTTAAAATAGCCAAAGGGGTATGCTGGGAGCGATGGTGGACTACTGTTATTTTGACCCTATTCATCGCCTGATCGTAGCAAAATTTAAGGAGAAAAACCAGTGACTTATGTCGTAACTGAAGCGTGCATTCGATGTCGGTACACTGACTGTGTGGAAGTATGTCCTGTGGATTGTTTTCATGCTGGCCCCCACATGTTAGTTATCAATCCCGATGAATGCATTGACTGTAATCTGTGCGTCAGTCATTGCCCTGTCAATGCCATTTACCCTGAGGATCAGCTGCCTGAAGACCAGTCTGACTTTCTTGCAATCAATGCTGAGCTTGCAAAGAAATGGCCGGTGATCCATGAAGCGGAAGATCCACCCAAAGATGCAGATGACTGGAAAAATATCAAATCGAAAAAGCATTTTCTTGTCGAGGAATAGTCCCATCAAGGCGAAAACTTGGCGCAGTTTTATCAATCCAGGAATCTAAAGATTCTGATGGTATTGGCTTATCATAAAGAATTGGAAACCAGCCAGTGCTCATGCGATTCCATACAATTAAGAATGTAAAAGCCAATAAGCCGTTAATTAAAGCACTGACAAAATACCCAGAAACTCCAATCGCAAACAAAAGAGCCACCAGTGCACCCAATGATCTCTCAGCCCCTTGATGAATGCTATTTAATTCAGAAACTATAAGCCAAAGACATGATAGCCCCACAATCGCTTGAGCATTAAGCTGTACATCCCATGCTACATTATTTAGATCTAGATTTAGATTAAAGCCACCAAGAAGCTGAGCAATCCGCATAAGAATATGTAAAAACATCGCCACATACAATACTGGCACAATCATGCCACTTAGGAAATTTGCTAAAAATAGACTTGCTGAAACAGCCTTTATTAGGTTTAATGAACCATACATGAGAGCCATATAAAAAGAAATGTATAAGAAAAAATTGTAAAGAAACACACCATAGCGAAAACCTGCACTAGAGCTAAGAAGGCCTGTGTATTTGCCAAACAAATTTCTCTGAAAAATCAAAAAAGTCCCCACCAAAAAAATAATATTTAAGATCCCAGGAGAAACACCGAGCATTGACCAAAGACCGTAGGTCAAAACATGTCGAAAAACATGCTCCATAACAAAGAAAAGTCCAATCCCTTTAAGACTTTTCAAGCAATAACTTTTCCAACGACTTCTTGAGAAAAAATTTTTTTTATTCAATCTAAACTCTTTAGGATGTTCTTTAGCATGTTTCTCAAAAAAATACCACCCAATCAAAAAAGGCATAAAAACAGGCGTGGAGAAAACATATAAAGGACCAGCCAATAAGAATGGAGAATACTGAGCAAGAACAATCAATATAAAACTAAAAAGCAACATCATAAACATGAAATGACATAGTTCAAAGCCTGAGACTGGTTATCATTTTTCCCCTTTTTTGAATCAGAGCAGGTTTCCTTTTTGTCCAAAAAATAAATACTGGCCAGAGCTAAAGGGGGGGCAAGAAGTCCAAGAACAGCCGACGAAGGGGATATTATGGTTCTATTAATTACTCTAGATGCCATAAACACAAATATCATCGCATTGTTAGCCATATGCACCCCCGTTGAAAACTCAATACCAGAGGTATAAATCGCCATAAATCCACTAAAAAAACCAAAAATGATTTGAGAAATGACCCCAGCAAAACCATAAGGCAAAAATAATTGTAAATGCGCCATGCCAAAAATAACTGCTGATATGATCAAAAAAGCTGTTTTTTCAACTGTTTTATCTATAGATAAACCTTCACTGGCAAAAAATGAAAGGGGAATTTGACGAAAACAAAACTCTTCAAACCAGGACTGTATTCCAGTAATGAATATGCTCATGCTAATCGCAATCAAAACAACATTTGCAGGTATGGAAGATATAATCTGACCAGTTAACAAAACAATCATCACAGTGCTGTAAAAACAAAAACCTGCCACCATATGACCCCAGCGGATTTTACCACCCTTCAAATTAAATAAAAACCCAATACTCTCGTTTTTTATTTTCTGCCGAATCAAATACAGCCCGAAATAAATTAGAAAAGGCAAATTTGAGGCAATATAACGTGTCAATTGATTACTAACAACACTCAATAATAATCGAGCAATCGCAATTACAAAGAAATTAACAGCTTCATTTACAGCAACCATTAAAAAAATCGCCACCATGCAAATTAGAATAAAACCATACCAATCGCCCTTTAAAAGTTGCTCTTTAAGATCTATTAAAAATATACTGCTGATAAAAAACATCCCAAGTGAGGAAACGTCTATCCCTAGTCCAATTAGTGAAGCAGCAGGAACCAAATACAGTAAGATCGCCTTCAAGCAAATTCCAATTTTATTCATATTTTTTCCTATCTTCACAAACCATGGCTGAATCCCCGGCCAATAATTCCATCGCTTTTGCAGAAACAAGACCCCAAACGCACCCAGCAGCAACTGCGCCAATGTTTGCCGTTGAAGTAAATAAAGTTGCAGCAGTAATCGACTGCCAGCTTAGTGCCCTTATTTCAAAATTATCGGATTTATTCCAAAGCGCTCCTGTAATCGCCATGGATCCCAGAACAATTGCGTAAATATTTAAACCCATTAACATGGTCCAAACAGCCATTGCACCATAGAGCATCATGATTGTTGGGGAGTGATCGGTGTTATATTTTGAATTTTGGTAAAAAATTTCAGGCAACGTCGCAATTAATACCAGGGGGGCACATAAATTTTCAAAACTTAAACTTAACTTCACTAAAGGAAGCAAGCCACATGCCTGCACCAAAAGTACTGCCAAAAAAGTTATCAAAATCTGTATCCCCATTTTAAAACTAAAGTTTTCTGAAAGAAGATCATAACCCTCTCCAAATTTATTAAAAGACTCTCCATCAACATAATTCATCAGCATTAACAATAACTTCGGACTTAATGCTGTCAGTAAAATACTCGACACATCCACAGGAACACCGACTGTTGTGAGTGATAGCATAAATAACATAAAAATAAATATGCTAAGAACTGTAAATACCTCTAAAGAATACTGACTTTTCTCAAAACCGAACCTTCTCATTGAGTATACGAGCATCGCACAACCAAAACAAAGAATGGTGTATGCATGAAATGAGTTAACTGCAAGGCGAAAAACCATGCTAACCCCAAAAAGGATAGCAAGACCCAGATATGAAAGCTGCCTTGATGTTGATGTCTGAATATTCATAGAAGCCGCCTTTTTAGTTCTTTTAAAACAATTAAATTTGGTTTGGTCTAAAAGTCCAAACTGATTTTCAATTTTTCACATTCTAACAAGGCAAAAAAAGAATGTCCAGACCGCAATGAAATCTGGCTAACTCTATTAAAGCAATGGTGACAAATGGGTTTTATGAATTTTCAAATTCGCGCCCGGAGGGATTCGAACCCCCGACCGTCTGGTTCGAAGCCAGATACTCTATCCAGCTGAGCTACGGGCGCATGTCCTGATCATAACAAATAAATCTTCTATTTACTATGCTTAGATGCAATGACTATTTAACTAATCCACCTTGATATTAAATCGTAGATTGCAAGCATGCCCTGAGCCTCCCCGCCCTTGGGCTGACCATCCCGAACCCGATTATTAATCGCATTAAGATCCATATGAATCCAAGGCACAGCATTTACAAATGTTTCCAAAAATAAGGCGGTTATAATTGCGCCCCCATTGGGCTCATTTCCTGTTGAATGGATATCAGCGATTGATGAATCTAAAAAGGGCCTATAATCCTCTATCAATGGCAATTGCCAAATCTGATCCTCATGCTCTGCTGAGTTAGAGAATATTAACTGAGAAAGCTTTTGATCATTGGTAAAGTAACAAGGAACATCAGGACCCATGGCTACTCGCGCAGCTCCAGTGAGAGTTGCAAAATCAATCACTAAATCTGGGCTGCTTTCAATAGCATAACTCAAGGCATCTGCCAGCAATAAACGTCCTTCTGCATCCGTATCCCCCACCTCAATGGTTTTTCCTGAACGCGAAGTTAATACATCACTTGGGCGATATGCATTGCCTGAAATTACATTCTCAGCCGAGGGAATAATTAATTGAATGCGACAGGGAACTTTCATTTGAAGCAATAAATGCGCTAAGCCAATTGCATGTGCTGCACCACCCATGTCTTTCTTCATCGAATACATAGAACTGGGGGATTTTAAATTCAAACCCCCAGAGTCAAAAGTCACACCTTTACCAATAATGGCAATCAAAGGACCTTCCGTACCCCACTCACCAATCGCAACTTCTGGTAAATGAACACTGGCCCTGCCAACAGCATGAACCAACGGAAAATTCTCATTCAATAAATCATTACCCCGATAACGCTTGAATTGACCTTGCTGAATCTTGGTTAGTTCCTCAGCAAAATCACACAAAGCAGAGGGCGTCAAATCTTGTGCCGGTGTGTTAATTAAATCACGTACTAAAAAAATAGAAGTCAACTGCGTGTGCAAAAGTGTTTTATCAACATTCTCATCCACCACCAGAGATCGCTCTGATTTTGAATTTTTTGACTGGTAGGCGGTAAATGAGTATCCAGCCAACTGCCAGTACAATGACAAAGCATGAGTACGGGCTTTGTTGTCATCGTCAACACAAAAATAATACACGCCATCAGGGACACGACCAACCACGCGACCAATTGCTCGAGCTGACTTCTTTGGATCCATGCATACCAAAATACAATCAATTGAACCATCAAATCCAGGCAAAGTAACTGATGCGCCATGTGATGGCTTAAAATCATTGATTTTTATCCAACGTTTTTGCTCGTCACTGGCAATCTTAAACCAATTTTCATATGAGTTATGAGATAAAATATGAACCGGTATTCCTTCTATTTTCACAAAACCGCCTCTTCCGCCGCTGTATATTTTAAACCCAAGTCATCAGCCACAGGTTTATAAGTCACATGACCCTGGCTAATATTTAATCCTGCCATAAAATGAGAGTCCTGCCTTAAAGCATTAAGCCCTTGATCAGCCAGTCGCATGATATAAGGCAAGGTAGCATTATTTAGCGCCAAGGAAGAGGTTCTTGCAACTGCACCTGGCATATTGGCCACACAATAATGAATGATACCATCCACTTCATAAGTCGAATTTGAATGAGTCGTTGGCCGAGAGGTTTCAAAACAGCCACCCTGATCGATAGCAACATCAACCACAACAGCACCCTTCTTCATTAAGGCAAGTTGATCACGTTTAACCAGTTTTGGTGCAGCACGCCCTGGCACCAATACAGCACCAATGACTAAGTCAGCGCGTGGCAGCCACTCTTCAATATTATTTTGAGTCGAATATTGAGTGATAACACGACCACCATACTCAGCTTCAATTTCCCTTAAACGCTTTAGAGAACGCTCAAATACAACACACTCAGCACCCATGCCAACAGCCATCTTTAATGCATGTGAGCCAGAAACCCCGCAGCCTAAAATCAAAACCGTGGCTGGATTTACCCCTGGAACACCTCCAAGCAATACACCACGTCCACCCCGAAAACGCTCAAGGCAAGTGGCCCCTACTTGAATACTCAGACGACCTGCAACTTCACTCATCGGCAACAAAAGTGGCAGCTGCCCATTGCTATCAGTCACAGTTTCATACGCAATCGCATGTACCCCACAGGCCATCAAAGCTTCCGCCTGCGCTTTGTCCGCAGCCAAATGCAGATAAGTAAATAAAATCTGATCTCTTCGCAACATTTTGATTTCATTTTGCTGTGGCTCTTTCACTTTAACAATCATATCGGCCTTAGCAAAAACATCAGCTGCTGTCTTCTCAATAATGGCCCCTGCTTGAATATACGCATCGGAACCAAAGCCAATTCCAGACCCAAGACCATCTTCTACAAGAACCTGATGACCACGCAAAACCAACTCTCTGGTGCTTGCAGGGGTTAAGCCGACACGAAACTCATCTGTTTTTATCTCTTTTGGGATACCAATAATCATTAATGTCTCCATTTATCTGTTTGGATATGTTATATTGAAACAGATAAAAATACCAGATAATCGGAGAAACCATGATAAGCTGGCATGAGATTTTTGAGCATGAAAAACAGCAGCCATACTTTAAAAGCATCATGGAAAAATACCAAGACTCTATCAATAATCACACAATTTTCCCCCCTCAACAGCAGCTGTTTCGAGCATTCGATTTAACTGAGTTTTCCAAGATTAAAGTAACTATTTTAGGGCAAGACCCCTATCACAATCCAGATCAGGCGCACGGACTGGCGTTTTCAGTTCCAAAATCTATAAAAACACCACCGTCTCTTTTGAATATCTTGCGCGCCTTAAACTTTGACTTAAAGGTTCCCACAGCTCAGCATGGTGATCTAAGCGCCTGGTCTAAGCAAGGGGTTTTTTTACTTAACTGCATCCTTTCTGTTCAAAAAAATCAACCCGAATCAGGCAGAAAAATAGGCTGGGAACAGTTTACTGATCGCATCATTCAAACCATCAGCCATCATCACTCTCATGTGGTCTTTATGTTATGGGGCAATTATGCCCAAAAAAAAACCGCTCTTATTGATACCAAAAAACATCTTATTCTTAAAAGCGTCCACCCATCCCCACTTTCAGCTTATCGTGGATTTTTAGAATGTCAGCATTTTTCCCAAGCCAATGCATTTTTATTAAAGCACGGATTATCCCCAATCAACTGGGATCTTAACAATACTTAACCTGACAAATCACACCTGGTAACTTCTTTAATTGCTCAAGCCACTGACTATCAAGCAAAATGGTCTTTTTACATGGCACATTGATTTTTAAACCACCATCTTTAATCATGAGCTGCACTTGGCACCTGCCTGATTTGGTCACTAAGAACAAATGATTCAAAGCGGGAGCCAATTCAACAAATTGATCCCCCTCTATAGCAATAAGAAGCTTGGACTGGGTCAGTAAACGCCTATCTGCTATGGTCCAAATGCGATCACATAAAAACCGCTTAGCACCATCATGGCGAATAGAAACCGTAACCTCAAACAATAGCACCTCCCCAGCTTTCAAATCGACTTGGGCACGCTCATATTCCTGCTCAGATAATAAAAGCTCCTCTTTACTCTTTTCATCTTCAATGACCAAAATAATAAGACGCTTCCCAGTTTTGGTATAAACAACCCGCGACGACAAAAATACGGCTCCAACCAGTACATTTTTAGCCCGATCCTTTAGCTCCAACAGCGACTTAGCACCCAACGCCGCAACCTCTTGACGAAACACCAGCATCGGATGAGAGCTTAAATACAACCCAAGTACATCTCTTTCATAAGACAACTGAAGTGCTTTTAACCATGGCTCACCAACTGCCTGCCATTGAGCCTGAGCCGACATAATACCGCCAAGCATGTCGCCCTGGAAATTACATTGATCTTTAAGCAGCTTATCTCTTTGCGCCAAAATACGGTCAATTGATGCATACAAAATCCCTCGCTCCTGCCCCAAACAATCACAAGCACCCGCTTTAATCAGAGCCTCCAGCATTTTGCGATTCACCTTCGCATGCTCAAGGCGGACACAAAAATCAATAATATCCCGATAAGGGCCGCGCGCTTTCCTCTCATGCACCACACTCTGAGCAAATCCATCTCCCACACCTTTAATAGCCGCCAATCCATATCGAATGACCATTGGCTCTTCAACAACAAATCGACACATTGAAGAATTAATACAAACCGGTAGGACTTTGATATTCTGCTTTAAAGTATCTTCATAAAATCCAACAACTTTATCGGTGTTATCCATATCCGAAGAAAGCACAGCACTCATCAATGCATCTGGATGATTTGCTTTTAACCATGCTGTTTGATAGGTAATTAAGGCATAGGCTGCTGAATGCGATTTATTAAATCCATACCCAGCGAATTTCTCAACCAAATCAAAAATACCCCCTGCTTGATCAGGATCAACTCCCTGCTTTTTAGCGCCATCAACAAATAAGGCACGCTGTGCCTCCATTTCCTCAACTTTCTTCTTACCCATGGCACGACGCAGTAAATCCGCTGCTCCCAAACTATAGCCAGACAAGACCTGGGCAATTTGCATCACTTGCTCTTGATACAAAATAACCCCATAAGTAGGCTTTAGAATTTCAGACAAAGATGCATGCGGATAGGCCACATCACTGCGACCATGTTTACGATCAATAAAATCATCAACCATCCCTGACTGCAGTGGGCCTGGACGATACAAAGCAACCAATGCCACCAAGTCTTCAAAACAATCCGGCACCAATCGCAAAATCAAATCTTTCATGCCACGGGATTCAACCTGAAACACACCGGTGGTATTGCCTTTTTGAATCAACTCAAAAGTTTTTAAATCATCCAAAGGAATCTTCTCAATGGAAAAATCAACTTGCAGGCCCTGATGATCTCGAATAGTCTGACATGCCCAATCAATAATCGTTAAAGTGCGCAAACCCAAAAAATCAAACTTCACCAACCCGATTTTTTCAATATCATCTTTATCATACTGTGTTACAGGCTGTATTGATTCAATTGATTCCTGATAAAGTGCAGTAAAATTCGTCAATTTCCCAGGCGCGATCACCACCCCACCGGCATGTCGACCCACATTACGCACCAATCCCTCAAGCTCAAGAGATAAATCAATCACCTGCTTGACTGCTTCTTCAGTTTTATAGCGCCTTTCTAACTCTTTTTCTTTTTCCATGGCCTTTTCAAGGGTGATGCCCAGCTCAAATGGAATCAATTTGGCCAATTTATCCATAAACCCATAAGGCTGTCCAAGAACACGGCCAACATCTCTCACTACCGCTTTGGCGGCCATCGTACCATAAGTAATGATCTGAGAAACAGCTTCTTTGCCGTACTTATGAACCACATATTGAATCACCTCATCCCGACGATCCATACAAAAATCAATATCAAAGTCAGGCATCGATACCCGCTCAGGATTTAAAAAGCGCTCAAAAAGCAACCCATATTTTAATGGATTGATATCTGTAATTTTTAAAACATAAGCAACCAATGAGCCAGCACCTGATCCACGACCCGGTCCTACAGGAATCTTTTGTGATTTTGCCCATGAGATAAAATCTGCCACAATTAAAAAATAACTGGCAAACCCCATCCGCAAAATAATCCCAACCTCTTCATTCAAGCGCTCACGCAAAACATCATCGATTTGATTCCCAAACCGAAATACCAAACCAGCCTCTGCTTCCGCTCGAAAATAATCGGATGGATGCATGTGATTGGGTGCCATCACCTCAGGCAAATAATTTCGACCTAACTCTAACGTTACCGTTGCCTGCTTGGCGATCAACAAAGTATTATTCAATGCTTTTGGCATATACTCAAAGCGCTCAATAAGCAGCTGATTTTCAAAAGACTGCTCCTGAAAATAACCTGGTTCAAAAGATGCATCATACAATAACCGAGAGGCATGAATACAAACCCTAACCTGATGTGCTTTAAATTGCTCAGCTTGCAAAAAACAAACAGCACCCAGCGCCACTGGTGCAATATTAAATTGCTCACATAGTGCCAAATGCCAACGATCTACCTGCTGGATTTTAGCCACCGACCAACCAAGCAGCCCTAAATACAGTCGATGATGAAAATGAAGCTTTAGCACTGTTAAGATGTCACTGACCTTATCTTGCTGACCTGCTTCAAACAAAACTGAATGAATGCTTTGCCAGGGTGAAATAATCATGATCAAATGTTCACAGCGCTCAGGAAACTCTAACAACGGCACACCCTGAGGGTACTGGGTATATTTTAATGAAACCAAATACAATAAATCATGATAGCCCTGATTATTTTTTGCAATTAAAAGGACACGACCAATCACTCCTTTAATTGTTACTGTTAAATCAACACCACAAATAGGCTTTATGCCATGCTTTAAAGCAGTTTGGTAAAATTTAACAAACCCAAAAACATTATCAACATCCGTTAGCGCCACAGCCGGCATCTTTTCTTTAACCACACGCTGTATTAAAGCATCAACCCGAACCAGACTGTCTTGTAAAGAGTATTCGCTATGAACTTGCAGATGCACAAAACTCATATTTTCATCCGAATCTTCACAGGCTGATATGAGACACGATGAACTAAAGCAGGACCATATTGATCCAAAGCATCTAGGTGCATCTTGGTTGGATACCCCTTGTGCTTGGCAAAACCATACTGTGGATAGAGTTGATCCAAATCGATCATGATTCGATCACGCACTACCTTAGCAACTATAGAGGCTGCAGAAATGACAGGAACTTTTTCATCACCTTTAATGATGGCTGATCCAAAATAATCCCATTTTGGCAAATGCATCCCATCAACCATTACATGATCAATATCTGCATTTAAAGCATCTACTGCACGACAAAATGCAAGCAAACTTGCCTGATGAATATTATAACTATCAATTTCAGCACTGCTTACCACAGCAAACGCCCAATCATGATATTGTGTGATCTGATTAAATAGCATAAGCCTTTGCTTTTCAGACAATTTTTTTGAGTCCCTCAGCCCTGGCTCATCATAACGAAGACTCACAGCTGCTGCAACAACAGGGCCTGCCAAAGGGCCTCTGCCAGCTTCATCCACACCCACCAATTTTAATGATTTTCTAGACATAACATGCTATGTTATGATTATGTCAAGTTCAGGTCAACCATCGTCTGTATTCATTGTCTGTGCCGACTTATCTGCAGAGGCTTATGCTTGGCATTTTATTCAGTCTTTACCGCAAAAACCAAAACACATCGATGCCATTGGCGGGGACTATCTCAAAACCCGCGGTGTTAAAATTTGGAAAAATAACCAAGATTTATCGGCAATTGGATTCATTCAGTTCTTCTCTAAACTTCCCTATATCCTTTTAACGCTGATACGCACTATCCAATTTATCAAAAAAACCCAGCCTGATTTATTGCTACTTGTTGATGCTGGCGCTTTTAATATCAGACTGATTCGTCACACAAAGCATTTAAACATTCCCACCTACTACCTCATGCCCCCACGCATGTCAGTTCATCAAATTCCTTCTGGCTTAAACTTAAGACTCATCCATTATTATGATTTTGAAAAAGACCAGCTGGCTGGCATGACAGCCCTACAAGTGGCTCATCCCAAGGCTGGATTAATAACCGCACAACCTGCAGCCAAATTTCCTTTCAAAAAATTGGCTTTATTCCCAGGCAGCAGACGCTTTGAATTAAAGCAACTTATTCCAATTTTGGAAACACTTCGACAAACCACTGACCTTGAAGTTACCTATTACTTGCAACAACCACATAATCAAAAACTGGCTCAATCACTGGGCGTACCCCCAAAGATGATTCAAGATACCTCACCTGAGAACATTGAGGCCGACTTTGCGATTTGCGCCAGTGGCACCATCACTTTAGAAATGGCTCTTAGAAATATCCCCATGATCTGCATCTATAAAGTGGGCACCTTCGATTATCAGTTGATCAAACGTTTTGTAACAGTCAAGCATATAGCATTGCCAAACTTAATCCTAAATGAAAAATTTGTTCCCGAGCTTATCCAGCATGAATGTGATCATAAAACAATAAAACATGAGCTTGATTCTATTTCCCAAGAAGCAGTTAACAGGCAATTGCTTGGCTTTCAAAAAATTCGAACCGCTCTGACAAAAAACCCCTCACTTCAAAGTTTACTTGCGCAAAAAGGATCCATGGTTGAAAAATGCTAAAAATTCATGCGCAAAGACATCTTCACTCTGCACCAACTTCGCCTTAACCTCTGTGAGTAACAATTTTTCTCGACAAATTACTTTATATAGGGACTTAACCCGCGATATTTGCTCTTCTGAGTAGCCTCGTCGCTGCATACCAATCCGATTAACCCCGCAAACCTGATCTTCTTTGACAATCATGTAAGGCAAAATATTTCGAGAAACCATCATTCTCGGAGTTAGCATGGCGGATGAGCCAACTCGAGTCCTTTGAAAACAAAAGCTATAAGCCCCCATATAAGCATAATCCTCAATCACAACTGAGCCTGCAATATTTACATTATTAACAAAAGTAGTATGGCTCATCACCTGTGAATCATGCCCAATATGCACATAGCACATGATGTAATTATAATCGCCGATACGGGTTACTCCCCCACAGACTTTTGCCCCACGATGAAATACAGCATATTCATGGATGACATTGTGATTTCCAATGATCAGGTAGGTTTCATCTTCTGGCTGATGCATCCGGTGTGCTGGATCACCGCCAAGCACACTATAAGCTGAAATTTGATTATACTCACCAATCTTAACGTTTTTCACAAGCTGAACATGGGCGCCAATAACTGTTCCTCGCCCAATTTCAACACCTGGTCCTATAATAGAATATGCCCCAATGGTCACATCACTGGCAATCTTTGCACTTGGATCAATAATTACGCTTGAGTGTATCACATATCCCCCACTGCCAATGTAAACTCAGACGTAGTGATCACCTCACCATCTTTTTGGATCTCAGAGGTAAAAACGCAAATACGACCCTTTTCTTTCTGTAGTTGAACAAATACCTCAAGAAGATCACCAGGCCTTACCAAGGATCGGAACCGAACATCAGCAACCTTTGCCAAAAACATGGTCTTACTTTCTTGCTTAAGTTGTGAAAGAAGAATACCTGCCGACTGTGCCATGGTCTCAATTAGCATCACCCCTGGAAAAATTGGCTCATGCTCAAAATGACCATTTAAGAAATAATCATCAACTTCTATTCTCTTTCGTGTATGAATCTGACCATGCTCAAGATCAATACTTACCACCAAGTCAGGTAAAATGAATGGCTTTGCATGCGGGAGTACCTGTGAAATATTAATCATTTAATTTCCCCTCAAGACGCTGTATAGTATCGTTTAATTGTAAGATTTGACGATGGTTTCGAAGCCACTTTCGATTTTCAATAGCATGCATCCCAGATGAATAAATTCCTCTTTCGAGATCTGTAGCAACCGAGGATCCCCCAGTAACAACCACCCCATCGGCGATATTAACATGATCACGGATGGCAACATTGCCAGCAATAACACAATCTGCGCCAATTTTTACACTCCCTGCAATTGCAGAAAACCCTGCAATTACAGTGTGGCTTCCAATTGAAACATTATGAGCAATTTGGCAATGATTATCAATTTTAACACCCATACCAATCTCAGTATTTTTCAAAAAGCCCCGGTCAATCGCCGTTAAAGCCCCAATGTAACATTCATCTGCAATCTTCACCGAGCCCAAATGTCGAAGTTGATACCAGGCCCCCGCATTTTTCTCAAATCCAAAACCTTGGGCACCAATCACAGCACCCATATCAATGTAGCAATTTTTTCCGATTTGACTGCCGGAGGAAATTCTAACCCCACTAGCAACAAAAGTCCCCGCACCTACAGTAACACCAGGCCCAAGAATCACCCCAGGCTCAATCACGGCATTTGGACCAATGATACAAGAGGGATCCACTATGGCGTACCCAGAAACGCGTGCTTTTGCATCAATATGCCCCATTTGTTTTGATTCAACAAACTGCAACAAGGTTAAAGCTCTTGAAAAATCATACCTGGGATTTTGACTAAAAATAATTTTCTGACAAGACATGCTCATGGCAATATCTGGTTTTGTTATAATAACCCCATCAGATGGGCTGTTTTTTTTACTGGTTAAATAACTTAGGCAACCAGTCCCCACATCATCAATCCCTGTAACAGCATTTAGTTGCTGACCTTTTGCCTCGTTTGAAATATCAAGACCCAAAGCCGATGCCAGCTGATCTGCTGTCACAGGTTCAATGACGTAGTGCATTAGAGTTTTACTTTCTCAATCACTGACTGGGTAATATCCAATGATTTACTGGCATATAAAGTGATCGCATCAGACTCAGAAAGTACAATGCTTAAACCCTTTTCTTGCGCAACTTCAGCAGTTGCTGTCTTAACGGCATTGATAAACTCATTTGATAATGATTGGAACTCGTTAATTTGCTGCTGACTTAATTGTGCATTCTTGTTAGCAAATTCAAGCTTGCGCTTATCTAAATCATCAGACGCTTGCTTTAACTTATCTTGGGACCATGTCTTGCGATTTTCTTCCAAATCACTCATTTCTTGCTTCAAAGCTTGCGCACTCTTTTGAAGCCCTTCTGAATCAGCTTTATACTTCTCAGTGATGGCCTTTTGCTTGTCTGAAAAAACCGGAGTTGTTAAGATTGTTGTTAAATTCACAGTTCCAATTTGAACAGAGGCTGCCTCAGAAGAACCCACCATGGACTTAAACTGACTGCTTGCTAAAACGCTTGAGCATACAATAACTCCAGCAGCAATAATTGATAATCGATTCATTTGCAATTCCTTCTAAAAATCAAATTCATCTTATCATAAGACCCATTGAAATCACAAGGACCCTGACATTGAAATCCAAAATCGATCAAGCTGGTCCTGATCACCTACTGGGTTCATTGATAAAGCATAAGCCACTTGCACTATTCCCATGGGGGTGTTGATTTTCATAGCCAGCCCTGCAGATGAGCGCAACCCGGTGCCTTTGAATTCAGACCGCATACTGACCACATCAGCAAACAAACCTGGAATCATAGCCTCAGGACTGGGTGATGGCAACCATAAATTAAGGTTTAGCCCAGCAAATTGAGTCCCTCCAAGATAATCAATAATCGTTTTATTCACCATATTACCAAAGCCATCATTTTCAAGAGTGGTATACTCATAATATGGCCCCACTTTGAATGAATCAAATCCCCGTAAAATCACATCACTGCCAATTTTAAATTTCTCAAAGTATGGCAGCGACCCCCCCTGGTCATTGGCTCCATAACCAAATTTAAAAATGGGATTTAAAATAACATCCTGGTCGCCATAACTGATTAATTTCACCTGGCCCTCAACGCGAGAGCTTAATTTGGTATAAGACACTGCCTGAAGCCACTTGGGTGAATGCACCAAGCTCAGGTCTGCACTCCAGTTACCAAAAACTGAATCATAATACTGCCCTCTAAATCCTGTCTTTAAACCCAGGGTTTTAAATGACTTCCCATATTGCTGCTCAAATAGATAAGCAATGCTACCCAGCTGCGCATTTCCAATGCTGCGAAACGCAGGTTGAATACCTAATATAAAATTTAAATTGTTCCCAACAGGAATGAACTCGGAAAATCCAAAGCTAAAACTGGTGGTTTGATAACGCCTCATCTTCCAGATATCATCAGTTTGTGAGAAAACAGAATCATAGCCTAAACTCACAGACTCAGACCACCTTGGATTGATAATTGACACTGGATTTAGCCAATTCAAATGATAACTTTGTCTCCCATTAGAGGCCTTTTCAAGGTTAACATCAAACAAGTTGCCTGTGCCTAAAAAGTTTTTATCCGTATACTGCAAAGTGAAAACAGGGCCTTGAAACTTATCATATGACCCCTTCAGAGAAATAGTGCTAGAACTGCTTTCCTTAACTTTAATCCTTAAATCAACTTGATCTGCCTTCCCTTTTACCGGCTTCACCTCACAGTCCACTTTTTCTAAAAATGCAAGTGCCTTCAACTTTTCAATAGAACGATCAAGCTTTGATTGTGAATAAAGGTCACCTTCAACCACATCAAAATAATGTCTTAAAATTTGATCTTCAGTTTTACGATTACCTTCAATCTGAATGAATCTCACATTAACTCGAGGCGCTTGCCTAACTTCAAAGGTCAAATTCACTTGATTTTTTTGCCAAGAATGTGCCTTGACCTCAACCTCGGATGCATACCGTCCATCATTTTTATATGATTGCTCAATGAGTTTCTCTGCCTCTTTGATCAATAGTCGTGAAAACGGTGCCCCAGTCTCCAGACCGAGCGCTTTAACTTTTTCCACTACCTCAGCACCAAGGTTTTTAAAATCCAATTGATGAATTCTACTCACATCCCCTTCTTGAATCTCAAAAAAGATCTGCACCTGTTTTGAGTCATCGAATTTTGTGATATTTGGCGTAATTTGTACTGCATAGAACCCCTTGTTGGCATATGCCTCTTTAATGTTTTCAACGGCCACCTGCAACCTGGAAGATGAATAATAATCATCTCCGGTTAATGGCGACAGTAAACCTGTTATTGCCAACCCACAAATCTGCTGCAGCTGACGAGCGGTATAAGTCTGTTGCCCATTAAAATGAATACCCCGAATGGTGTAGCCCTGATGACTTGCAATATCAAAAGTCAAAACAATTTGATTATTTGCCAAAACATTATAATCAACGCTAACACCCACATCAATATAACCCTGGCGCTCAATATAGCCGGTTAAAATATCAACCACCCTCTGAACTTTGGCATAATCAATCGCCTGATTCGGTTGGAGCTCCTGTTCCTTCAATATCCGCTTCACAATGTCTTTACTAATCCCTGAAGAAACGTTCACCTGAATTTTTGTAATACGAGGAAGCTCTTTAATCTCAATCAGCACAACCCCATCTTTGGTTGAAATGGATGCTGTTTCAATATCCAACTGATCATTTAATTGCCCAATAACAACTGCGGCATTATCCATCGATTCGCCGACTTTCAAACCTGAGGCATCAATCACCTTTTTTGTATCAATAAAATGATTGCCAATCACCTTAATACCATTCACTGTTTCAGCGTATGCAAGCGTCGCAGCAAAAATGAATGTTAAAAAAGTCACATAAGAAAAAAACATATCTAAATCCTATATTTATTAAAAAAATCCGATAAGAAACAAACAAGGAAGCCAACTGTCTACACGGTCCAGTATACCACCATGACCTGGTAAAATATACCCCGAATCTTTCACTCTGGCTTGACGCTTGATGCTACTGGCCCAGGCATCTCCAGCCATTGCCATCAACGCCAATAGCGCAGACTGCCAAAGCATAAGCCCCATTAATGCCCCAAATATACTACTGGCTAAAAAGCCAACCATAAATCCCTCCAATGATTTATTAGGGCTTGAGGATATAACCCCCCTATGCCGACCAAAAAACTTCCCGCTTAAAAAGGCAAATACATCCATCACCACTGCAATCATAATTGCCATAAAAAATACAGCAGGGGGAATCTCAAATGCCAAATAAGCACCGTAAACAACGCAGGCCTGCAAAAGCGCATACGCCTTAACCAGCAGCAGCTCAAGATCAAATACCTGCGCCCAAAAGTCAAGGAAAATCACAAACCAAGCCAAGCCAGCCAATACCAATGCCAGGGATGGGAAAAACCATGCCATTACAATCACGAAGAACAGATATGCCATAAACTGTTGATTCAGTAAAGATGAAGATTCAATAGCCGATCCGATAATCATCACCAGTAAAATCACATCACGGGCAAAATCTGAGGATATGCTATATAAAAACAATCCAACACCCAAAAGCCCCAGTGAAGTCAGCACTCGCTGTATTAACTCATTACCCATCATCAACTCCTAATGTGCCATAACGCCGATGACGCTTCAAATAACTGGTTACGACTTGATCAAAGTGGCTTTCTGAGAAATCCGGCCATAACACTGGCAGAAAAAACAGCTCTGAATACGCCAAATTCCATAAAAGAAAATTACTTAGACGCATCTCATTGCCAGTACGAATAATGACATCTGGGTCTGGCCCCAAATCAGCCACCATCATGGATTGAATACTATCTGGCGTACAGGGCTGATTCTGAGCCAACAGGCGATTGACAATATTGGAAATATGCCACCTGCCAGAATAACGAAAACAAAGATTAACCACCAACTTTGGATTTGAAACATATCTAACGGGCAAATCAATCCCCGCAACATCCCCAATGATCCGAACAAAAACACGCTCTTGTTCCAGTTCCTCTAAATCAGATTGCAAGCAATTGATGAGTAAATCCTGGATATATTGTGTTTCCTGCAGCGGGCGTTTCAAATTCTCCAAGCTGTACACAAATAAAGTCAAAAACTGAATGTCTGGATGCTGAACTGCTCTTCTAATTAGCATTTTAACGGGATCAATGCCTTTTAAATGCCCCTCTGAACGGGGCAAATTACGCTCAGTTGCCCACCGCCCATTGCCATCCATAATTACTGCCAAGTGCAATAGTTTATGTAGCATCACACAGTCAAAATTTCTTTTTCTTTTTCTGCAATTCTATTATCGATTTCATGCGTCATAGAATCAGTAACTTTCTGAATCTGAGCCTCCGCACGACGTAGATCATCTTCACTAATGAGCTTGTTTTTAAGCTCTGACTTCAAGTCTGAAATAATATCTCGACGAATATTCCTAACAGCAACCTTTGCCTTTTCGGCCTCAGATTTCACCAATTTAACCAAGGCCTCTCTTCTCTCAGAAGATAATGCAGGCATCGAAATCCTGAGCATAACACCTGTGGAGGTTGGGTTTAAGCCCAAATCACTTTGACGAATGGTTTTTTCAATCAAAGCAAGCAGCCCGCGGTCATAAGGAGACACTGTCAGGGTTCTTGCATCCTCAACCACAATTGATGCCAAATGCTGCAAAGCTGTCGATGTTCCATAAGCATCCACTTTAATGCTATGCAAGATGCTTGGGTGGGCACGGCCTGAGCGCATGCCCTGAAGTTCTTCTACAAAAACATTCACCGCTTCTCGCATTCTTGTTTGACACTGATCATTGTAATTTGGCATCTTTACTCTCCTTCTTCATTAAACACCAAAGTGCCCTCTTCTTCCCCGTTTAATAAACGAGCAATGGCACCTGGTTCATTAACATTAAAAACACGAATGGGCAAATTGTGATCGCGACATTGACAAAATGCTCCCAGATCCATGACTTTCAATTCACGAGCCACAGCTTCTTTATACGACACTCTTTCATAACGATAGTGCTCACCGGGTAATCTCGGATCACTGTCATAAATCCCGTCAACATTTGAGGCCTTTGCTAGCAAATCCGCCTCAACCTCAATGGCACGCAGTGATGCTGCAGAATCAGTGGTAACCAAAGGATTGCCTGTTCCCCCAGCAAAAATGACAACTCGATGTGCATTTAAATGATGCAGTGCTTTTCGACGATCATAATGATCGACCATTCCACTCATCGGAATAGAAGACATCACTCTGGCCACTTGCCCATGTTTTTCAAATATATCGCGAAGTGCCATGGCATTGATAATTGTACCGAGCATCCCCATTTGATCTGCAGAGATGCGACCAATACCCGTTTGCGACAATGTTGCTCCACGAAACAAATTCCCACCACCGACAACAATTGCTACCTGTAGCCCTGCAGTAATGGAGGGAATAATCTCTAAAACAATTCTCTCAATGGTTTTTGCAGATAAGAAAGATGCGCCTGATTCTTCCTGAAGGGCCTCACCACTGAGCTTTAACAATACACGTCTGAAAGGAAGCTTGCCCTTAGACACTTCCCCTTGCTTGTTCAACTTCATCTGCAAAACTCATCGTTTTCTTTTCAATTCCCTCACCCAACTCATATCGAACAAAACTTTCAACATCAGTATGATGCGCTTTTAAGAAATCACGCACTTTGACTTTAGGATCCTTAACAAAAGGCTGACCGAGCAACGTATTTTCTTCCAAAAACTTATTTAGTTTTCCACTGACAATGCTATCAATCACGTTCTGCGGCTTGTCCATACCCTTCACCTGCTCTGCAAAAAGTGCACGCTCTTTATCAATTGCCTCGGCAGGAATCTGATCCGCATTTAAAGCCAAAGGACTTGTCGCAGCAGCCTGCATAGCCACATCACGACCTGCATCAACAGAGCCTTTGGACAATTTCACAATAACGCCAATTTTCTGACCATGCTGATAAGCACTGACCAGCTGAGAGTGCGAGTGATATAGAGCAAAGCGGCGGATTTGAATATTCTCACCAATACGGCCAACAAGCTCCTGTCTTAACTCCTCAATACTTCTGCCATCATTAACCTTGATTTGACTCAGGGCAGCAACATCTGAAGGCCGATCAGCAAATACGGCATCCACAACAGTATTAACAAAATTCTGAAAATAATCATTTCTTGCTGTAAAATCAGTTTCACAATTGATTTCAATATTCAATGCCATGCCATCTCTGGAAACTGCCTTTACCACACCCTCGCAAGCCACACGAGAGCTTTTTTTCACCGCAGTTGCAGCGCCCTCTTTTCTTAGTATCTCGATAGCAGCATCTTTATCACCTGCCGTAGCCTCCAATGCTTTTTTACATTTCAAAATCGGGGCATCGGTAATTCGTCTAACTTCTTGAATTAAACTGGCTGAAATACTCATAATTACTCCTTAGTCTCTATTTTCTTTTTACGAACCGTCTTCTTGACAGGCACTACCTCATCATCCTTACTTACTGCTTTAGTAACCCTTTTGACTGTCTTTTTCATGGTTTTTTCAACTTTCTCAAGAAGCTCAGCCTCTATCTCCTCAACTGGCTCAGCGGGTTTGGCTTCAATTTTAATAATCTTCGGTGCTTTAGCTGCCCTATCTGCTGCTTCACGCTTAATGACCTCAGCTAATTTTTCTTGCTCCATACCAATTACTTTTGCCACATTTTTCGCATAATAATTGATAGCAGAAACTGAGTCATCATTTCCCGGCACTACATAATCTATACCCGCTGGAGAGGCATTTGTATCCACAATACCAATGACAGGAATCCCTAATTTATTGGCCTCAGCAATTGCAATGGCCTCATGCTTCACGTCAACAACAAAAATAACATCGGGTAAAGATTTCATGGCTTTAATACCACCCAAGTTAATTCTCAGCTTTTCTAACCTTCGAACAAATGTCAATCGCTCTTTTTTAGTGTAACCCTCAAATCGACCCGCTTGGAACTGCTCCTCCATCAAAGTCAATGCCTCAACAGACTTCTTAATGGTTTTGAAATTAGTCAACATGCCACCCAACCAGCGGCTGGTCACATAGGGCATGCCAACAAGTTCAGCGTAAGCCTTTACAACTTCTTGCGCATTACGTTTGGTGCCAACAAAAAGCACATTCCCTCTGGCCTGAACCGTTGATCGGACAAACTGAAGGGCCTTATCAAATAAAATTAAAGACTTATCCAAGTCGATAATGTGCAAATCTAATTCTGGATGCTTACCGTAGACATACGGTTCTGTTTGTGGATTCCAATAACGTGGTTTGTGTCCAAAATGAACACCACATGAAAACATCTCTAACTTTTGTAACTGCATCATTTTCTCTCTCAGTTGGGTTTCACGACCGTTGACCAAATATACAACCAATTAAGGCACCCGCATATCTGGCTGAATCAACGTAAATAATTTTTATATCTAACATAGTAAGATTTTTTTTTCAATATTTTTCAACAATTCTATTCGATATTTTCTATAATAACTCTAGGCCAGGAGGCATTTATAATGAAGGAATTTAGTCTATTCTCAATTATTTGTAAAAATGAATTAGAATCAAACTTCGATAAAATAATAGAGATTTTAAATAGCAAAGAAGTCACTGAAGAAACCATAACAAGAGTCTACTTTTTATGGGAATCCAGTTTAAATTTGACGGAAACATTTATCAAGCACCAACCTTGGCATTGCGACGAAAGAGAGTCTGCTCTGACCAATCTTAGAGTGCATTTTCGAAACTATCTACAAGAAAAAGATGCCTATTCCCAGGCTCACTTTTTCCTCAGCCACAGAGGTTTTTGTGGATGGGTTGGCCAAATGCAAAAAAATACAAAATTAGATCCTGACAATCAAATTCGCGCAAACATGTATGCACTCATTGGCTCGTTGTCTGATTACGATGCCATTTTTGTTCTCAATCAATGTTTTTATTGCGCAGAAACATATCAGTCAACACTTGATAGCCATCAAATCAAGCAATTAATCAAAAGCACTGAACCTGTTGAGTATAGCATTGACCTTTGTCGATCCCACGTGGAAATGGTGCTTCAAAAAACCAGCTTTAAGCCATCTGAGTCAACTCTTATACAATTTTTCATGCTCATTCCTTTTCTGCTTTTCCTTTATGCACTAACATTTGAAATATACCCAGCACTTATACTCAGTCTTTTCTCGATGCTATTATTAAACGCTCGCTTCAATACATTGCTCGACCAGGAATCAATCATCGAAAAAACAAGCCAAAATGCCATTGAAGATCGGGTATACGTCGAAGAAAAAGCTTCCGATAAAATGATTCAAGCTATAGCTAAATGCAAGGGTGAAGCATTAAGAGTACGCCATGTCAAAGAGCCGCTATCAGTAAACCCAAGTATAGCAACATGCATTCCCTCATGTCCGATTTTGACAAAAGATGAAAGACAGGCTATATCTGATGAAAACCAATTAAGCGCTGAGCATGCTAGATCAATTTAAACATTTTCGCTCATTGTTCATTCAAGCTCTTAATGGGCCCTTATTTGACTATGTCGCCAGTTTGACGCTAAGCACACTTTTAGGCATCATCCCTTTATTTTTGCTGCTAATATTCTGTATTTATCACACACCCTATTTGAACATGCATCAAACCAATTTTGAGCAATTCTTTTTTAAATCTATCCATATTGCACAAACACAAGAAGCGCTTTCCACCATTCAAAATAATCTACCACAGACCATTAACTTCTCAGTCTCGACCCTACTTTATTTAAGCATGTTATGTCTTTGTTTTATCTTTTTCATCGCCACTACCTTATGCAAAATCACGCACCAGACCAAGCCAATGCGCTTAACGCTAAAATTAATTTTGCTCATTTTATGCACCGTGCTCTTGACAACACTGACCTCAGATTGGATAGAGAATGCATGGCTACTGCTACTTTACAAGGCCCTATTCTTCAGTCTCCTGCTCCTTGCCATATTAAAAAACCACCCCTTCATCCTCATTATAAAAACCGTGTTTTTAACGCTGATCATTCAATCCATTCTTAATCAACTTTTTATTAATTTCTACAGCGGTTCTGCGATTTACCATATAATATACGGACAAATTGCCGGATTTATTATCCTGATTTCCTGGGTTTATTTTTCCTGGGCAATAATTGCATTGGTGCTTCATCTTCACACACAGGCAATCCAATGATCATTTTATTGTTTTTCTTCTCAACAATCTTTGCATTTACAAGCCCATTAAACATTGATGGTCCAGTTGCCGGCTCCACGCAGTTAATCACCTCTACTTTCAATGATAGCCTTGAGGCCATTAGCTATCGGGCTCAAATAGCACCTGCTGCAATAAAACGAGCCAATCCAGCAATCGATTTTGACAACCTTGAGCCCAATCAGTTGATTATCATACCCTCACACATCATTCTCCCCTCAGGAACCCGGACAGGGATTGTGATTAATATTGCTGAAAGGCGACTATTTGATTTCACCGAGCCTGGAAAGGTTTATGTCTATTCAGTGGGAGTTGGCAGAGAAAATTGGCCAACATTAACAGGTAATTTTACAATCACCCATAAAAAACATCTTCCAGTTTGGAACGTTCCGCGCTCCGTTTATTTGGAAGAAGAAAGTAAAGGCAACATTCTGCCAAAATCCATACCACCAGGCAAAGACAATCCCCTTGGGGAATATTCGATGCGCTTATCACATTCTAGCTATTTGATTCATGGCACTAATGATCCAACAGGTATCGGCATGCCAAGCACATCTGGCTGTATAAGCCTATTCCCTGACGATATAGAGCAACTTTTCCAGCGCGCTCCAATTGGCACAAAAGTCGAAATTGTCAACAAGCCCATAAAAATCACGCATCACAAAAACACCATTTGGGTTGAAAGCCACTTAAAAGAAAAAACAGAAAATAATCCTTTCCCTAATGAAAAAATAGATGCTATTATTAGCCAGCTCCAAGACAAATACAGGCTAACTGAGGTACAGATGCAAAACCTGCTTGATATTTTAAATGAAAATACAGGGCTCGTTCACCCCTTAAACAGTTAAGACCCGATTCGTATGCAGAAAATTGAATTACAAATCTTAGATCACCGTATCGGAAATGAATTTAAATTTCCGCAATATGAAACTGCAGGCTCTGCAGGAATTGATCTATGCGCATGCATTGACAGGGAATTGGTTATTAAACCAAACGAATCCATTCTGATTAACACTGGACTTGCCATCTTTATTAAAGATCCTTCAGTATGCGCCACCATTATTCCAAGATCTGGCCTGGGACATAAGTATGGTATTGTCCTTGGCAACCTTATTGGACTAATTGACTCAGACTATCAAGGACCGTTAATGATTTCCTGCTGGAATAGAGGAATAAATCCTTTTACACTTCGACCAGGTGACCGATTGGCCCAATTGGTATTTCTTCCTGTACTTAGGCCACAGTTTCAAATAGTCGACAGTTTTGAAAAAACAGAGCGTGCTGCAAGCGGCTTTGGTAGTACCGGTATTTCAAGCAATTCACATAGCACCCCTCGGGCAACAGGCGCCATACTGCATGGCAAGTCTCAAAAGGACCCACTCACTGATGAAGCCTAATCACCCCTACAGAATTGAGCCCAATCCTTCAAGGAAAGTATTTAGAGCATACGATATTAGGGGGCCGGTTGCTGAAGACTCCTTAAACCCGAATCTTTGTTATTCAATAGGATTGGCAGTTGGCACTGAGTCCATGCACAGCAACCACACAGAGATCGTTACTGGCCGCGATGGCCGGTTATCATCCCCAGAGCTTTATACCGCATTTCTAACGGGGCTTCAAGAAACTGGAATCCAAATCAAAGACATTGGATTATGCACTTCCCCTTTATTATATTTTGCCCGAAGCCACCTCAATTTAATGAGCGCTGCTGTACTTACGGCTTCACACTCACCCAAACACTACAATGGTTTAAAGATTATTCTCAAAGGTGACACGCTTCTTGACGAAAAAATACAAACCATTTACCAACGCATTGCAAATGGAAACTTCGTAAAAGCCAAAACCAAGCCCATTCAGGAAATTGATATCAAGCCTGCTTACATCAGCAGAATTGTCAGTAAACACAAACTCTCTAAACCCGTTAAAATTGTGATCGATTGCGGCAATGGCGCTGCGGGTGTCATTGCCCCAGACCTCTATAAAGCTTTAGGCGCTGAAGTAATCTCAATGTATGATACACCAGATGGTAATTTCCCAAACCACCACCCGGATCCTATTGATACTAAAAATCTCAAAGATTTACAGCAAGCAGTCCTAGCGCATGGTGCCGAATGTGGATTTGCATTCGATGGCGATGCAGATCGAATCGGCATTGTCAATTGCGCAGGAGAGATTATCGTCACTGATCGCACTTTGATGCTACTGGCGGATGAAATCCTCACTCGATATCCCAAAAATACCCCGATGGTATTTGATGTAAAATGCTCTGACAGACTCTTCAATCATATTCATCAGCAAGGGGGAGCCCCTTATATCTGGACAACGGGACACTCACGCATTAAAAAGAAAATGCAAGAACTTGGTGCTCCATTGGCCGGAGAAATGAGTGCGCATATTTTCTTTCAAGACGATTGGATTGGATGTGACGATGGTGTACTTGCAGGTGCTCGAATTCTCCATGTTTGCGAAAAAAAACAGCAACCCTTCTCAGCGCTAATTAATCAATATCAAATTGGTCATATTTCACCAGAAATTAGGCTTAACATCCCTTACGAAGAAGAAAAGCATAACCTCATTGCTGCTTTAATCGCACACGCCAAAACTATACCCAATATTAAGATCTCAACTGTTGACGGTCTTCGAGTCTCTTTTTCTAATGGGTGGGGGCTGATTCGAGCTTCGCTCACCGAGCCTGGGCTGACTTTACGCTTTGAAGGTAACACACAAAAAGATCAAGAGGACATTCAATCATTGATGACTTCCTGGCTAAATGATGTTTTAGATAAATTTTCTAAACCTCAATCACTCTAACTTGATCATCACCAATCAAACACAACCTTGAAACCGGGACATCATGTGCCTCAGGCGAAAAATTCACCAATTGCTCCACATACAAAACACCCAAGGTATGCACATGCAATTTCCCCTCCAATTTTGGCAAAAATCGATCAAAATACCCACCACCTAAACCCAAACGATAACCCAAAAGGGTAAAAGCAACACCTGGCACCAAAATCAATGTCTTTAAGTTAATATCAAGCAGTTGACCAACTGACGACTGATAGATCATTTGATTTTGATCCCGTATTTTTGGCAAAAAAATTCTTTGATGATTTAACGTTAAATTCACCTCATGTGACATGGGCATATAAGAACCAATTTGGTCGTAGTCACAGGCCAAATCACAAATAAATGAAGAAGCAAGTCTGTCTCGATGAGCACGAGATTGACTGTCTATTTTCTTTACCTGCGAGAGTGCTTTTTCTCTAATTTGATCTTTAAACATAGGCAGCAAACTTATGGCGTACTCTGAACCAAAAGTTCAGGTGGGAACACCCAGAATAAAATCAGACTCTTTCATATAGAAATATGTCAACATCACATCAAAAGTGCATTTCCCAATGCAATCATATGATTCTAGAAATTAAACCAGAAGCTCACTGCCATTTTGATCATAGCACATTTAAGCAAAAAGCTCCATATTAAATCGACTCAAGTTCGAATTTTTTAATTTCTTGCTTCACCAAATCCATGCAATCTTTTAATGCCTGAATGGTTATTTTTTGCCTTGCCTCAAGCGCTGCGTTTTGCTGATACAGCATCGAAAGCTTCTGCTTTAAATACTCATTTTCTTCAATTAAATGGGTTATCTCAGTCATGACAGTCATCCGTAACTTTACCGTATTATCAATCAAAACAGGTAGAGAATCAATATGATCCTTGTGTTTAAAAACAACTTTCACTATCATATCTCAAGGAGTTGCATCATGAGTATACTTAAACCTTTTGCCTTAACGCAATTACAAGCCCATCTAAAAACAGGTGAGATCTGCATCATCCTGAGTGGAGAAGAAAAAACACGTAACCATGATGTTCATTACCCTTTTAGAGCATCCAGTCATTTCAAATATTTTTGTACGCTTAATGAAACTGACTGCGCGCTGGTGATTGAAAAAACCCATAAAGGTCTAAAAATCAATTTATTTAAAAAACCCTACGATGCACAAAGCGCGCTTTGGACATCAGGCCGCATGCCACTTAATCAAGCCAAAGAAGACCCGCTAATTGAAGATGTGGCTCTTTTTGAACAGTTTCCAGCATTCCTCCAATCACTGCCTACTGGAGGCAATATTTTTTCCGACCCACACGCACTCATAGAGATAAAAACTTTACCTCTAAACCAAATCATGGGTAAGTGCAGGATGCTCAAAAAAGATGCAGAACTTTCTGACATTCAAAAAGCCATTAATCTCTCAGCTCATGGCCATAAGAAACTGATGCAAACAACCCTCCCAGGTATGAACGAAGCCCAGCTGGCACTTACTTTTATGCACGAGGCGGCAAAACATGGTATCAGTGAACAGGCGTATCCACCGATAATTGCAGGGGGAGAGAGGGCCTGTATCTTACACTACTGTGAGAATAACCAACCACTTCAACCTGACACACTGGTACTGATTGATGCTGGTATTGAAGTCAATGGCTATGCCAGTGACATTACCCGTACGTTCCCTGTAAGTGGAAAATTCTCCCCAGCACAAAAAGCATTGTACGAAGTAGTTCTTGCCGTTCAAGCACATGCCATTGAGCATGCCATCATTGGTCAAACATGGTCAAAATTAAACCAAGAGGCCAAGGACCTCATGCTCGATAAACTGCTTGAAATCGGCTTCCTTTCAGGTACTAAAATCAATCACCAAAAAAACAACACATTGTCTAAATATTTTTACCATGGTCTTGGCCACTGGCTTGGACTTGATGTTCATGATCCATGCCCTTATAAGAACTCAGATGCGCAGGAAGTGGCATTCGAAGCAGGCATGGTCATTACAATTGAGCCTGGAATTTATGTGCGCCCCTCACCTGATATTGATGAAAAATGGCACAACATCGGCATTCGTATAGAAGATGATATCTTGATTACAGAAACGGGGGCAAAAGTATTATCGGCTCACATTCCAAAAACCATTGACGAAATTGAAGCCTTATGTCAGAAATAACCATTATTGGAGCTGGGTATGCCGGTATACTTAGCGCCATTGCCTTTTGGAGACAGGGCCATAAGGTAACACTGGTAGGGCCAGAGCTAAAATCATTGGGTCGCACATTCTCATTATTGTATGGCACTACCTTGGCATTAAAATCCCTGCTTGATGATCCGGACCTCAATATTGGCCTCAAAGTAGATACTCTAAAACTCAAGCATCAGCACCGATGGGGTGATTTGTCAATTCATGCCAAAGACTATGACATGCCCTTTTTACTTGGCTCTATCTCTGAAAATAGTCTGCTGGCACAAATTAATTTATTCATCCATCAAAAAACCAACATAGAATGGATCTATCAAACTTCAAAAGCGATCAATATCCAAAACCACTCGGTTGATATTGAAAATAAAACCCTGTCCTATGATCATTTAATCGCATGTGATGGCGCTCACTCAAAAACACGAATGACTGCTAACTTCATTGCCCACCATATTGATCCTGCCACCCAAACATCATTACAAGTTGCAGAAATTCATCATGCCGGCTCCATTGCGCGTCAAATATTTGCTGAGAACCAAGTATTCGCTCATGTCCCATTATCAGAAACCAGCATCGCTTTTTATGCAACCACTTATGATCCACAGCCACACCCATGGCATGCAGAAAATCCTCTTCAAAATTACATCCAACAAACCGGATTTCAGGCCATATCTCTATCCCCGCTTGTTCAATTTCAATCCCCTAACCATTTATACCCAGCGCTCAATAGTCAGGTTCTTCTCATGGGTGAAGCAGCGATCTCACAAGGCCCCGTTGGCGCACAAGGCATCAATGGGATTATTACAGACCTTGGGATACTATTGGCACACCCCTCGATTGAATCTGCAGCATCATCTTTGGATGCCATTCGCAACAAACGCTACCGAATTAATCAGCTCACCAGACACGCTGCTTTAATGCACATCGGTATCTTAGTTCAAGGATTTATCCCCCCTATCAATGATTTTGTTATGCACAATATGCTCTGGGGTGGTCAAAAAACAGCACTGCATGAAGGCTTACAGCTATGGGATCGTTAACCTACGATGTCATAATAAAGCACAGCAATATTTCAGGAAAGCTGGCTGCGTTGGTCCTGGCAAAACATGGGTTTAAACCCGCTTTTTTAACCCCCATAGCAAGCAAAAACATAGCTAAAAGCGCTTATGTTGCCCTGAACTTACATCACCTCAAAACACTCCGTGACCTTGGTATTGAACTTAACATCACCTACTTTCGACAAATTGAAGCTTTCTTTGACAAAAGCTACATTTCATTTGAATCAAATGACATCCACTATCCAGCTTTCTCTGGCGTTGTCAGTGTAAGTGAGCTGGAAATACAATTGGATCAAAAGATCAAATCCATCCCCGTCTTGGAAGATGATAAATGGCAAAGCAGCGGACATTATTTACTGCGAACAAAGCTGGATGACCCAACTCAAACCCCGGTGACTTATCTTAGCCATCATTTATCCACTTCCATAGTCACCATCAACAGCTGGCCAACCCAGTGTGCACGTCAATATTTTAAAAACAACGCTATTTTTGGATTCCTACCTATTAATCAACTTGGAAAATTTGCACTGGTACACTCATCCAAAAGTCCTCAGCTAAATTTAAATCACCTGAAAGACATGGGCATAAATGCCATTGATATCGAACATCAGCAGCCTTATTTTCAAGCCAGTACTTATCACGTCAATCAATATGTGAATCATCGTCAGATCAGCATTCATAATGCATGTCATATGATACACCCCTTGGCTGGGTTTGGTCTTAACATGGGTTTATCAGATCTGACAGCGCTTATATCCCATCTGAGAGACAACCGGCTACAGATTTTCGCACAAGAGCGCTATCTTCAAAATCAAAAAACGTTTGCTGCCATTTGGGGGCTCTATCACTTATACTGTGATCCTGGCTGGCAAAATTCAATCACTGATAAAGGCATATACCTAACCAATGCCTGCCCTGTTTTAAAATCTTTTTTCATCAACCAGGCCATGACAATATGACAAAACAAAGCTGGACCTCTCATATTCATTTCATTCTTGCCATCAGTGGTGCTGCCATTGGTCTTGGTACCGTGTGGGCAGCCCCTTTTACTATAGGCTCTCATGGAGGTGGCATTTGTTTATTTCTTTATATAATTCTTACCATGCTCATTGGCTTACCGATCCTACACCTTGAGATCTTAATGGGGTATCAAACTCAAACCAATATCATAGACGGCATTAACCAACTAAGCATCACAGCAAATGCCTCAAGACATTGGAGAATGATTGGATATTTAAGTACAGGGCTGCTATTTTTCATTTTAAGCTTTTATGTTGTTGCCGGTGGACAAGTCATAGAGCAAATTCTAACCAACTTTTTCAAAATCATAAAGTTTAATCCAGGCATTAATCAGCTTAATCTAAGCTACATTTCTAGCTTAATTTTCTCAGGCCTTACATTCTGGGTTAGCAAAACCCCTTTAAAAAGAGGCATTGAGCGGTGTGTGAAAGTGCTCATGCCTGCTCTTTTTATGAGCCTGTTCTTCATCCTCTTTGGGCTAAAAGACCTCGATGGCTTTGACACAGCCTTTAACTACCTTTTTGAAATTAATTTCAATGATCTTAATATGTTCTCATTTTCTGCCGCCATGGGCCTTTCTTTCTTCACACTGGCCACCGGTGCTGGCTGCATGATGAATTATGGCGCATACCTTAATAACAGAAAATCTCTTTTATTCATCAATGCAATTAGCAGTATGATGGTCATCATTGGTGTTTGTTTATCTGGATTGATAGTATTTACAATTAGCTTCAACCAAAATTTAGCCCCAGAAAGTGGTCCCAGTTTGATTTTCATCACCATTCCAATCGCTCTTAAACAATTCTTTCCTTATGAACTTTGGGCCAATATTATTTTCTTTCTACTTCTTCTTAGCGCAGCCATCACATCCTCTATTTCACTCCTTGAGCCATTAATGCGGATTACAGATGAAAAATTAAAAATAAGCAAAGTAAAAAGTGGGGTATTTGCGCTGACTATTCTTCTATTTACCAGCGCTATTTATATTTACTTTAACGAAAATTGGCTTGAAAAAATCAGCACTGTCATTATGGAATATCTACTTCCTGCCAGCGCCCTTGGCTACGTTTTATTTGCCCGTAAAATTAAGCTTCTTTCCTGTTTGCCAGAAAAAAATCAGATCATTCAAAAACTACTGTCATTTGCTATCAACTATCTTTGCCCTCTGGCTTTAATATTTTTACTTGGAGGTCATTTATGAAACTCAACATTGCAATTATTGGTGCGCGTGGAAAAATGGGGGCATCGATCAGCAAATGGCTTAATGATCACACATTAATCCTAATTCATAAAGAAAATTCGCTGGATGAATTAACTAATATTGATCTGGCGATTGAAGTCACCAACAGTGAGCATGTATTAAAAAACACCCAGACTTTGCTTAAACTTAAAATCCCAACGATCGTCGGCGCAAGCGGAATTAAGCCCTCAGATTATGAGCGGTTATCAACGCAAGCAGAAACAGCCTGCGTACCCTTATGGATCATCCCTAACTTTTCAATCAGCGCAATTTTAATGATGATGTGTGCTCAAAAAATAGCACACCACTATAGCCACTGCCACATTATTGAGATGCATCACCCACAAAAACTGGATGCCCCTTCAGGCACTGCCAAACATACAGCCTGGCTTATTGAGTCTACCGGAGGCCCAAAAACGCAGATCAGCAGCATTCGCTCACCTGGTATTATTGCCGATCAACATATTTTATTTGCAACCATGGGAGAAACACTCACCATTAAGCATCACACAGAAAGTCGTGAATGCTATAAACCAGGTGTCCTAATGGCGGTAAATCATATTCTCCAATTATCACCAAAACTTCATATCGGCCTTGAATTTCTGCTCAGTTTGTAGGACATTTCAAACATAATTTCAATCAAAAAACGGGTACACGAACTGGTGAAATATATATAGAATGGTTTTTTTAAATAAGGAGCTTCCGTGTATTGGCAGTCAGTAATCAACGAAATATTCAATCAGTATGCTGATGACTATCCATTTCACTTCACCAGTGTTTATGAAAAACATCGACCAGAATCCACAAATGATCAGCTTGAGCCTAAAGAAAAACCTGTGAAATATACTTTAAAAGAGGAGTGTGGCTGGTATTTAACTGGTCGTGAACTCCAGTGCATCATGGGGTTTTTAGATGGTGAAACCATTAAGACAGTGGCAAAGTCCCTAGAGCTATCTCCAAGAACTGTGGAATTTTATCTCAAGAGAATCAAAGATCGCTTTGGATGTCGTACTAAAGTTGAACTACTTAACGTTATCAGTCAATTTGATCTAAAAAAATTACGCAACTAATCTCTGACTTGAAAGATCAATATAACTGCAAGCAATGCCATAAGCGGTAAGACTATCAAAACATTCTGATATATTTCCAGTGGGCGCATCGTGCCTGTTGCTTGCAGTGCATCAATTCCTGCACCAATAGCGGGGGTAATTAACGCACCCCCTGTCATATTCACTGCATTCATCAATCCCATAACTGATGCACTCTCTCGTGACGGAAAGCGTGCAACCAAGTAGGCAAATGCCGGCATAAACCCTCCTGTAAAAAAACCCATAACAAAAAGCAAAGTACCAGCCCACCATAAATCGCCATAAGAAAAGTAAATAAGTCCAATTAAACTAAAAAATATGCCCAATGCTGAGAGTATCAAGCCCCCACGCCGACTTTGTGCACGATCACTTAAGTACCCCAGATAAATACTCCCCACAATCACACCGATAAAACTAAGGCTATCAATGAGATTAATTTGATCGACTGAGGCCGTTAAAATGGTTTTCAAAAACCTCTCACTCCACGCCATCTCCATCACCAAAAAAGGGCTGTAAGCCAAAGCACCATACAATGCAATCAACCAGAAATCCATGCGTTTAACAGCCCTTAAACAATGTCGCACTTCAATTTTTTTCAGTTCATCAAATCGGTTTTTCGGCGCAAGTATCCACAAACTAATGGCCAAAATTGCAGCCACCAACGCCCACATTAAATAGAGCCCTTTTTGTCCATAATGATTAAAGAAAAAATAAGTGGGATAGCGGGCAAATATTCCTCCCAACATACCCATTGACAATGCCAGCGCACTAAATAACCCCATATAACTTTCAAACTCTAATCTAGAATACTTCAAACTGCTAAGCAGCGAGAATGAGGCACTAAATCCCATAATCACCCTTGCAGTCATTAGCACATAAAAACTTTCTGCAAATGAGAAAATAACACATGCCAACGAAAATATTCCAAGAGCGATTGAGGACACTTTAAAAAATGAGAAACGATCCAATAAAATACCCGCAGGCACCATCATGAAGCTATAGGCAGATATAAATGAAGCTGCAAGATGGGCATATTGCTGATATGTTAGATCAAGACTCTTTTGAATATCTGGACCGACCACTGTAAAAGAAAAATTACAAGCATTCTCCACAAAGAAAAATAAACTAATCAAAACCCACAATAAAAATGATTTAAATTTCACCGGAGAACTCGGCCTTAAAGTTTTTCTCGATTTCAATTAGATTATAATCACCTTCAAACAAATATCGAAGCTTTGGCTCCGTTCCCGATGGCCGAATCACAGAGCGAATATTAGCTGCCAATGAAAGCTCAAATCGATCAATTTTTTTACCAAGCTCCACCTGGTTAATACCTTGATCTAGTTTCAATGAACCAGAAACCTGCTGGAATCGATAAGGCAACCTTAATTCGCACAGTGGCTTCTCAAGCAGTAACATCGTTTCCAAAGCCAATAAGCCAGCAATAATAGCATCACCCATGGACGAGGCATCTAGCGTTAAAATATGACCTGATGGCTCAGCACCTAAAAACCAATGTTTTGATTTCAAACGGGCCATCACATGCTGATCACCCACAGCAACCGTTTCGCAAGCAATTCCTCTTTTACTGAACAGCTCATCCATTGCCCCATTTGACATCACCGTTTTTACACAGCCCTCAAGCTGCCGATAACGCATCACATTCAATGAAAGACACCATAATATATCATCACCATTAAATACCTGCCCCTTGTGATCGACCATCATCAACCGATCACCATCGCCATCAAAGGCAAGACCGCAATCAGCACCCACCTCCAGGACTTTCTGAACCAAAGAGGCAACATCGGTTGCACCGCAATGATCATTGATATTAAGCCCGTTGGGTTTATCATGAATCGTCACAACATCAGCATTGAGTTCTTCAAAAACCAGTTTGGCACACTGATAAGCTGCCCCATTGGCACAATCAAGAACAACTTTTAATCGCCTAAGATTTGGCACAAACAACAATTTAGATTTACAGCGCTCTACATAACGATGAACAGCACCATCAACCCGAGTTGCCTTACCAAATGCATGGCCTGCTTTCATTTGAACCTGCATATGAAAATACTGCTCTAAATCCAAAGTCTGCTGCCCACTGACCTTATCTCCAGATGGCAAAATAAACTTAATGCCATTATCCGTAAATGGATTATGCGATGCACTAATCACCAAGCCAAGGTCTGCACGCATCGCTTTGGTTAAATAACCCACAGCAGGAGTCGGAATTGGACCAGTCAGCAACACATCCACGCCTGAGGCAATCAAACCTGCTTCTAAAGCTGACTCTAGCAAATACCCTGATAAACGCGTATCCTTTCCAATTAAAACTTTTGGCTTAAGGCGATCTTTACACAGCACCTTTGCAATACCATGCCCCAAACGCACCATTGATTCGGGGTCAATTGGAAATTGCCCTACATGTCCACGAATCCCATCTGTTCCAAATATGCTCACATTAATCCTTTTGCTACTTGCTCTGCTATCATTATCGCATCTTTTGTTGCTTGAACATCATGTACCCGAAACATTCGGGCTCCTTTTTGCCAAGCAAGCAAATTCGCACATGCTGTGGCATTATGTCTTGGAAGATCATTATCACCCAGCGCATATCCAATCATACTTTTACGTGACAGTCCTGCACAAATATTAAAATGAACATCCAATAATTGATCCAAATTCGCCAATAACTTAAAATTATCGTTTTGGCGCTTGCCAAAACCAAAGCCCGGATCAATCCACATATTTTCAAAAGGAATATAACATTGCTCATGAATTAAGCGCATTCGCTTTGCCAAAAAATCTGCAACTTCATCAATGACATGATTATACTTAGGATCATCCTGCATAAACCCTGGCTCCCCTTGCATGTGCATGATTATAATCTGAGATGAGGAATTTCGAATAACTTCTAAAGCTCCAGGCACCGTAAATGCCTTTACATCATTAATCATATCCACCCCCAGCTCAAGAGCAAGGCGCATCACTTGTGGCTGAAACGTATCAACGGATAATTTAATTGTTGGCCAGTGCTTCTTAATGTGTTTGATAGCAGGAATCACTCGATTTATTTCTTCTAGCAAAGCAACCTCGTTTGCACCAGGTCTGGTCGAGTGACCACCCACATCAAGTATATCCGCCCCTTCATCAATATGCCTTTGAATCAAACAATCCATGGCGTTAAAATCAAAAGCAACCCCATCTCCTGAAAATGAGTCAGGGGTCACATTGATAATCCCCATAATCAACGAAGAATTATTACTCGCTAGCTTCATCTTTTTTTGGCGTTTTGCGCTTTCGAATTGCTGACTTCTTAATTATTGAAGGATCCAAAGATGACTCTTGAGCATCAACAATGCTTTCGCCTTTCATAATTCTCTCGATTTGATCTTTATTAATCGTCTCATACTTCATCAATGCATCGGCCATGGCATGGAGCTTTGGTAAATTATTCTTCAATAATTCTGTTGCAGCTTTATAATTTCGATCGACGAGTTTCTTGATCTCCTCATCAATCATATTCGCTGTTTGCCCAGAAATATGACTGGTTTTACTCATGCTTTTACCGAGAAAAACTTCCTCTTCGCCAGAGCCGAAATTAATTGGACCCATCACCTCAGACAAACCCCAAACTGTGACTGTCTTACGCGCAAGTTCAGTTGCCTTCTCAATATCGTTCTGAGCCCCTGTTGTAATATTGCGATATCCATAAATTAACTCTTCAGCAATACGACCACCGTACATCGCCTGCATACGAGATTCAATCTGCTCGAAGGTCAAACTATACTGATCTTTCTCTGGCAGATACATGGTCACACCCAAAGCTCTTCCACGTGGGATAATACTAACCTTATATACAGGATCATGATTTGGGACCAACAGCCCAACAATGGTATGCCCTGACTCATGATAGGCGGTTTTTAACTTTTCAGCATCATCCATCACTGCAGAATTGCGTTCAACACCCATTAAAATCTTGTCTTTGGCTTTTTCAAACTCAT
>Ga0169931_10000975_pt1 | contig 47413 bp, 43 predicted proteins | sample Kivu_15m_20L_FD_129675 | JGI IMG/M metagenome (GOLD analysis project Ga0169931, IMG submission 129675) | Freshwater microbial communities from Lake Kivu, Western Province, Rwanda to study Microbial Dark Matter (Phase II) - Kivu_15m_20L... | ecosystem: Environmental > Aquatic > Freshwater > Lake... | reverse complement strand
TGGCGGCGATGCACACCACGATGATCAGGGCCAGCATCACCGCGTACTCGACCGCCGTCGGGCCGTCTTCCGCCTTCAGGAAGTTCACCAAGCTCTTGGTCAGGCTGCGCATCGGACTCTCCGATGTGGGGTGCCGCGGGTCGCGGGGCCGCGCGCCCGTGGATCGCGGTAACAACTACCAGAACGCGCCGACGCGCTGCGGGGTACGATTTCTCACAAGTGACCGGTTCCTCCGTCGGGCTTCGCCACACCCGGTGGCCGCGCGCATCGGCCGGCAACAAAAGAGCGACCCCGGCCTGAAGCCGGGGTCGCGCGCGTGTTGCTCACAGCCGCATTTAGCTGGCGGTGGTGGTCGTCTTGATGCCGCCGGCGATGAAGCTGAAGGTGCTGTTGGCGTTGCCGCCCAGCGTCGTGATGGCGGCGATGCACACCACGATGATCAGGGCCAGCATCACCGCGTACTCCACCGCGGTCGGGCCGTCTTCGGCCTTCAGGAAGTTCACGAGGCTCTTGGTCAGGCTGCGCATCAGAAACTCCGGTTGGGTGACTCTTCGCCCGACGCGGTCGTCGGTCGGGCGGTGACACCACGTTCCTAGTTCACGCGCAGAAGCCGTGCAAATTCCCGAGCCGCTTTATTCCGTTGAGACGGTCTCTCTTCGCGCCGGCGCACAAACCCGTACTTCCCGCGTAGCCGGTTCGCGCCTCATCTCGATAACAAGGGAGCGGATCGTAACGAATGTGCCGCGCCACCCCGCGCGGTTATGAGGGTTGTGCAATGTCTGACGGATTTGTGCGCACCAGTCTCACCACCACGGGCGGCCCCGGGCGCGCGCCGAACCGCGCGATGCTCCGCGGCGTCGGCTTCACCGACGAGGACTTCGACAAGCCGGTGATCGGCGTCGCGTCGCTGTTCAGCGACATCACCCCGTGCAACGCGCACTTGGACCGGCTCGCCGAAAAGGGCCGCGAGGGCGTGCGCGCCGCCGGCGGCGTGCCCCAAACCTTCGGCGCGCCCACCGTCTCCGACGGCATCAGCATGGGCCACAAGGGCATGCGGTACTCGCTGGTGAGCCGCGAGGTGATCGCGGACAGCCTCGAGACCGTGTGCGGGGCGATGAACCACGACGGCCTCGTCGCGTTCGGCGGGTGCGACAAGAACATGCCCGGGTGCGTGATGGCGATGGCCCGGCTGAACGTGCCGAGCGTGTTCGTGTACGGCGGCAGCATCATGCCCGGCATCGGGCCGCACGGCGAAGACGTGGACATCGTCTCCATCTTCGAAGCGGTCGGGCAGTTCCAGTCGGACAAGATCGACGCGAAGACGCTGCACAAGGTGGAGTGCGAGAGTTGCCCCGGGCACGGCTCGTGCGGCGGCATGTACACCGCGAACACGATGGCGAGCGCCATCGAGGCGATGGGGCTGAGCCTGCCGTACGGCGCGAGCAACCCGGCGGTGACGGCCGCGAAGGAGCGCGAAGCCTACCGCGCCGGGCAGGCCGTGGTGCGCCTCGTGGAGCGGAACGTCCGCCCGCGCGACATCATCACGCGGAAGTCGCTCGAAAACGCCTACACGTTCGCGCTCGCGCTCGGCGGCAGCACGAACGCGGTGCTGCACCTCATGGCGATCGCGCGCGAGGCCGGCGTGCCGTTCGCGCTCGACGACTTCGACCGCATCAGCGCGAAGACGCCGCACCTCGCGGACCTGAAACCGGGCGGCAAGTTCGTGATGTTCGACCTGTACCGGGCCGGCGGTACGCCCGCCGTCCTGAAGGCCCTGCTCGACGCGGGAATGCTGCACGGCGACTGCATGACCGTGACCGGGAAGACGCTCGCGGAGAACCTCGCGGAGGTGCCGAGCGTGTACGCGAAGCCGCAGAATGTGGTACACCCGCTCGAGAAGCCGCTGTTCGATCACGGCATCCACGCGATCCTGCGCGGGAACCTCGCGCCCGAAGGCGCGGTGGCGAAACTCGCGGGGCTGAAACAGCGCTCGATTACCGGCCCGGCGAAGGTGTTCGACGGAGAAGAGGCGTGCTTCGCGGCCATTCAGGCGCGGAAAATCGTCGCGGGCGACGTGGTCGTGATTCGCGGCGAAGGGCCGGTGGGCGGCCCCGGGATGCGCGAAATGCTGAGCATCACCGGCGCGCTGATGGGGCAAGGGTTGGGCGAGAGCGTGGGCCTCATCACCGACGGCCGGTTCAGCGGCGGCACGCACGGCCTCGTGGTGGGGCACGTCGCGCCGGAAGCGTGGGTGGGCGGGCCGATCGCGCTGGTGAAGGACGGCGATTCGATCACCATCTCCGGCGACGACAAGACGCTGACGCTGAACGTGCCGGAGTCGGAACTCGCGGCGCGGAAGGCCGCGTGGGTGGCTCCGCCGCTGCGCGTGGAGCGCGGCGTTCTGGCGAAGTACGCGAAGCTGGTGAAGTCCGCGAGCGAAGGGGCCGTGACCGGCTGACGCGGGCCGTGGTATGATGGGCGCACACCCCAGAGGGCCGACCGATGACCGCGCAAGAGCAACTCGCCCGGCAGCAACTGATCGACGCGCTGCGCGTCTTGGCGAAGCCGGGCGAGACGTTGACCGTTCAAGTGGACGGCCGCGAGCTCACGATCCGCGAGGAGTTGGAGCCGTCGGTGTACGAGGGACAGGTGATGCTTCAGCCGTGGTTCGACAGCCCGGACCCGGCCGCGTTCACTGTCGTTCCGCGCTGGGGTGAACTGCCGCCAACGGACCCGGTCGAAGTACCACCTTACGACGAAGGGGAACAATCGTGATCTATTCGCCCGCCGCCCCAATCACGCCAATCGACCAAGGCGACCTAATCGAAGGGTGCCCGGTCGGGATCGTGTCCGAACTCACGAACCCGGTCACGGCCGTGCGCCCCGTCATGGACGTGCGGCGCGTCGTGGTACTCACGCAGACCTGCGATCTGGCAAACGACAAGACCAGTATCGCACTTGTCGCCGAGGTTCAAGACGCGGACACTTTGGTGCGCGAAGGGCTGCTCAAGGTCGCGGACATCAAAGGCCCGTTGCGCTCGGGCCGCATCTGGGGATCTGTACTTCTTGCCCGCCGACGCGCCGCTCGGCCTGCCGGAAATGATAGTGGACTTCCGCCGGCTCCACACGGTGAAGCTCGACGTGCTGCGGGCGCTCAGCGCGGCGAACCGGCGCAAGGCGCGGGTTCAGCCGCTCTACCGCGAGCACCTCAACAAGCACTTCGCCGACACCTACAGCCGCATCGGGCTGCCGCGCCCCTACGAAACGCTTTAGTTCCGCGGAACCGGGATCGCGGGTGCGACCGGAGCCGCGCCGGGGTTCGCCCCGCGCCCGGCCGCGCCTTCCGGGTCTTCCATGCTCGCCAGCTCGCGCGGCAGCGGGAACGCCGGGTCCGGAGCGAAGTACTGCGGGTAGTGCTCCAAGTACCGCGGGCTGGGCAGCGTCATGCCGCCGATCCACGTCTGGCACCCGGTCGAAAACGTGAGGCCGAGCACGGCCGCCGCGCACACCAGCCAACGTTTGGTCCGCATCTCGCACCTCGTTCCGACACGAAAACTTCGTCCGCAACGGTCGCGCCCCCCAGCGCGAGCGCCCGGTGTTACCGCACATATCGGTTCGCGCGACCGCGCGGCTTGAGCGGAATATCCGGAAGGATGAGGGGTGAAGGGGGAAGGATGAAGCGCTCGCGGGCGATCTGCGCTTCCGCTTCGTCTTTCGTCCTTCATCCTTCCGCCTTCATCCTTCCCCCCGGTTGTTGACCGCGCGCCGGTTCGCGCCTAGCATGGCACCTCATCGCGCCTCCACCCACGGACGCACACCGGGATGCCCGACGCACGGAACCGCTCGCGCGCTCTGCCGCTCGAACTGCACTGGACCGCGGCACAACCCCTGCCCGCCCGCTGGGTGCTCCCGGACGGCGCGCGCGCCCGCACCGACGCCCCGCCCGCCGAAGCGTTCGACTTCACCGCGCGCATGGGCGCGCTCTGCGCCGACGTGTCGGCCCGGTGCGAAGCGCTCCGGCACGTTCACATGCCCCGCGTGCTGGTCACGTTCACGCCCAGCCGCAACCGGAGCCGGTACGGGCTTCAGGCCCGCGTCACGCCCCTGCGGTTCCGCGACGGCGCGCTCGTGCGCCGCCACGGCCGCACCGAGTATCAGGTGCAGCGGTACTTCGTGAACGGGCGCGAAATGCTCTACGTCCTCACGTTCTGCCTGCCCCGGTTCCTCGACCAGCCGTTCCGCGAGAAGCTCGTCACCGTGCTCCACGAGTTGTACCACGTCAGCCCGCGCTTCGACGGCGACCTGCGCCGCCACGAAGGCCGGTACGAAGTGCACTCGCACAGCAAGCGCGAGTACGACGCGCAGATGGGCGAGTTGGTGGACGACTACCTCGCGGAGCACCCGGAGCCGGGCGCGTTCGAGTTCCTGCGCGCGACCTACCGCGACCTCGCGAGTGCGCACGGCGGCGTGAAGGGTGCGGTGGTGCCGCGCCCGAAGCTGCTCCCGGTGGGCACCGAGCCGGCCCGCGCCGCCGCCCGCAAGCGGGACTGATGTGGTAAGCTGGGGCGTCGCCGCAAGGAGCCTCCGATGCCGCTTCACGACTGGACCGACCGCGACGGTTGGGAAGGGCTTCACCTCTTCTGGATGACGGAAATCGCCCGCGCGCTCCGCGCGACACTCCCGCCCGGCTATCGCGCCGTAATCGGTTCGAGTCCGCTCGTCGCAATTGGCCCCGCGCCCGCGAAGCCCGATGTGGCCGTTGCGACCAACGGGCACGCGCCGAACGGTCACACCACAGCGCCCGCGAGCGCGCCGGAACCGGACGTGGAAGTCGCGGTGGCGACGCTCGACGACGAAACGACGGTGCAAGTGGAGCGCAACGGGCGGCTCGTCGCGGTGGTGGAACTGGTGTCGCCGCGGAACAAGGATCGGCCGTCGGCGCGCGAGCAGTACGGTTCGCGGTATTTGGGCTACCTGCGCGGCGGCGTTCACACGCTGATCGTAGACGTTCACCGCCGCCCGCTGAACTTCTCGTTCCCGCAACTGGTCGCGACGGAGTTGGGCGAACCGCTGCCGAACCCGGTCGCGCCGTGTGCGGTAAGCTACCGCGTCGGCGCGCCGGCCGCGACCGGGGGCCGCATGCTCGCCGCGTGGCGGCACGACCTCACCGCGGGCGAACCGCTGCCGAGCGTCCCGCTCGCGCTGACGCTCGACGACGCGGTGATGATCGACCTCGAAGGCACCTACTCGCGCGCCGCGATCGACAGCTACTTGGATTGAGGAACGGCGCACGCCGCCGCGGGTTTGCGGCGGTTCCACGGCATGCGCGCGAGCAGCATTCCCATGCCGCAGGTGTCCGTAACGCCCGCGAACACCAGCCCGGCACCCACGAACGCCGCGATTCCCACGAACGCCGGGTGAACGAAGCTCAGCGCCGCGCCGAGCACCACCAGTGAACCGGCCGCGATGCGCACTTGGCGCTCCAGCGAAATCGCCTTCCGCCCGCGCACCACCGGCACCCCGGCTTCGACGCACGCGAGCGTACCGCCCTCGACGTTCGTGACGTTCGCGAACCCCGCGGCCAGCAACTTCTCGCACGCCTTCGCCCCGCGGCCGCCCTTCTGACACACCACGAACACCGGCGCGCCCGGATCGACGCCCAGCGCCTTCGGGTCCAGTTCGTCTAGCGGCACGTTCCGCGCGAACGTCACATGGACTTCTTCAAATTCGGCCGGCGTGCGCACGTCGATGAGCATCACGCCGCCGGCTTGTGCCAACTCCGACAGCCGCGCCGCGGAGATCGTGGGAACGGACATCGTTCGTCCTCCTGAGTGTGAATGAGTTAAGACGCGAGACCGTCGGTAGCAGCCTTCCACGTCTTGTAACTGCCGACCAAGTTCCGGCACTTGAAGCCGTGCTGCGAGAGCACCCGGCACGCCGCGTACGAGCGCTGCCCACTCGCGCAGTGGGCCACGATTTCACGGTCGCGCGGCAGTTCGTTCAGCCGCCCGCGCAGTTCCGGCAGCGGGATGTGAACCGTGTTCGGGATCGCGCCCGCGGCGCGCTCTTTCGAGTCGCGCACGTCCAGAATCAGGGCGTTAGGGAGCGTCGTGAGTTCGTGCCATTGAATATGTGTCACGCGCCCGCGGAGCACGTTCTGCGCCGCCATGCCCGCGAGGTTCACCGCGTCCTTTGCCGAGCCGAACGGCGGGGCGTAGCACAGTTCGAGGTCCGCCACGTCGTCCACCGTCATCCCGGCGCGGAGCGCCGTTGCGAGTACGTCGATGCGCTTGTCGATGCCGTCCGCACCGACCGCTTGCGCGCCGAGCAACCGGCCCGAATCCGGGGCGAACAGCAGCTTCAACGCGACCGGCTGCGCACCGGGGTAATAGCCCGCGTGCGAGTTCGGGTGAACGTGAACGGCGCGGAAGTCGATGCCCGCGTCTTTCAACTGCGCCTCGTTCGCACCGGTGACGGCCGCGGTCCGGTCGAACACGCGCACGATCGCGGTGCCGAGTGTGCCGGGGTACTTGGTGGGAATGCCGAAGATGTTGTCGGCCGCGGTGCGCCCCTGTCGGTTCGCCGGCCCGCCGAGCGGGATCGCCGCCGGCTTCCCGGTCACGGCGTGCGTCACTTCGATGGTGTCGCCCACCGCATAAATGTTCGGGTCACTCGTGCGCAGGTGCTCGTCCACGTGAATGCCGCCCGTGACGCCGATGGCAAGTCCCGCGTCGCGCGCCAGCTTCGATTCGGGTCGCACGCCGAGACCGAGAATCACCACGTCGGCCGGGAGCCGCGTGCCGTCTGCCAGCACCACCACCGATGCCGCCGCACTCTCGCCATCGGTCGGTGTGTCGAACCGCGCGAGGCCGTTGTTCAGGTGAAGCGCGACGCCGTGCGTGCGCAGTTCGAGGTGCAGGTGCGCCGCCATTTCGGGGTCGAACGGCTTCAGCACCTGCGGGTTCCTCTCCACCACGGTCACGCTCAGCCCGCGGCGGTGGAACTGCTCGGCCACTTCCAACCCGATGAACCCGCCGCCGACCACGACCGCGGTTTTCGCGCCGCGCTCTTTGATCCACGCGTCGATGCCGTCCATCTCTTCGAGCGTGCGCAGGACGAAGTGCCCGGCCCTGTGCGCGCCGTCCACCTTCGGCACGATCGGCGCGGCCCCGGTGGAGAGCACGAGCGCGTGGTACCCTTCGGCGTACTCGCGCCCGGTGGCACGGTCGCGCACGCGCACTTCGCGCCGCTCGCGGTCGATGCTCAGCACTTCGGAGCGCGTGCGCACGTCCAAGTTGAAGGCGGCGCGCAGGCGCTCCGGCGTTTGCACGAGCAGTTTCGCGCGGTCCGCGATTTCGCCGCCGAGGAAGTACGGCAGCCCGCAGTTGGCGAACGAGACGTGCGGCCCGCGCTCGAACACCACGATTTCGGCGTCTTCCGACAGCCGCCGCGCCCGCGTCGCGGCGCTCATGCCGCCGGCCACGCCGCCCACGATCAGCATCCGCTTGCCCATCGCCGCGCCCTCCCGCTAGATTTCGGTCGCCGTCTGCGCTAGAATACCGGCACCGAACGGCGCAATTACACAATATCGCCATTTAGCAATATTGCAAGAGGTGCTTCGTGGCACTGGACCGCGATTCGCTCGAAGCCGTGGCGCGCCTGTTCGGCGCGCTCGCCGAGCCCACGCGCCTCGCGCTGTTACAGGAATTGAAGGGCGGGCCGCTCGCGGTCGGGGAACTGGTCGAACGGATCGGCGCGAAGCAGGCGAACGTGTCCAAGCAACTCGGCGCACTCCACGCGGCCGGGCTGGTGGCCCGCGCGCGCGACGGGAACCTCGTGCGGTACTCGATCGCGGAGCCGATGATCTTCGAGTTGTGCGAACTGGTGTGCGGCAAGCTGCGCCGCGACGCGGAGAAGCAACTCGCGGCGCTCGGCGGGGCCGCCAAGCGCCGCCGCTGAGCCGTTAGGCCGGGGCGCATTCCAGAAGGGTGACCTCTTCGCCCGGCACCACCACGCACGCGCCGCACTCCGCGGGCACGAGGTACACGTCGCCGGTGCGGAACGGGAACCGCGCGCCGCGGTTCTCGATTTCGCCGCTCCCCTTCACGCACACGTACGCGCGGCACGCGCCGCCGGCCCCGACGCGGAACGGCACGCTCGCGGTCAGGCGCTCCAGTGTGAAGTAGCGGCAGCTCACTAAGCCTTCGCGGCGCACGCCGTTGCTCACAACGACGGCCGGGGCCACGGGCCAGCACGGGCCGCGGCTAAAGTCCGCACACGCGAGCGCCTGTTCGACGTGCAACTCGCGCGGCGCGCCGGTCTTCGCGTCCACCCTGTCCCAGTCGTACAACCGGTAGGTGATGTCGCTGGTTTGCTGCACTTCGAAGAGCAACAGGTCGCGGCCGATGGCGTGAACGGTGCCGGCTTCGAGGTGGACGCAGTCGCCGACCTTCGGCGCGAAGCTGTGCAGCGTGCTCGGTGTGGTCTTGGTGGCGAGCGCGTTTCGGAAGCAGTCCGCGGTCACGCCCTCGGCGAACCCGGCGTACAGGCGGCTCGTTTCGGCGCAGGCGTCCAGCACCACCCACGATTCGGTTTTGCCGAACTTGTTGGGGCCGAGTTTCGCCGCCTGTTCGTCGTTCGGGTGAACCTGAACGGACAGTTCTTGGCGCGCGTCGAGGAATTTGAGCAGCAGCGGGAACCGGCCCTGCGGGGCCGCGGCGCGGCCGACGATGCGCTCGCCATCTGCGGCCATCAGGTCGCGGAGCGTGGTGCCGGCGAGCGGGCCGTCGCAGACGCGGCTCTCGCTCCCGGGCACGTCGCTGAGCACCCACGCTTCGCCGATGGGGTCGGCGTGCGGGGCCGCGCGGTTCAGGAACTTCGGGAGCCGGTCGCCGCCCCAGATGTTCGCGGTGAAGAGCGGATCGAAGCGGAGCGGGTACAGCGGTCGCCGGGCCATTCGTAAGCCTTTGCCGGGCGCGGGGAGCGGCGTCACGGAAAGGTCGATAGCTGCCGGTGTGCCGAACGTCTCGGCCACCGGCTCCGCGTTCGCGCCGGGCATTCCGTTACCCCCCAATTTACGCATCCGACCGGCAACTGTAGCTCACGCGCACACATCGGCAGTTTGAGGGCGAAACTTGAGCCGACTTACTTGCCCAACACCAAATCGACGACCCAGCAGCCGCGGACGTGCGCGCGGTTCGTGTCGCGGCAATGATTCAACACAGTTTCGCAATCGCAGCCGGCGTCTTGGAGCGCGTCGGCGAGAATCGGCATCGCGCCGAAGTCGCGCGCGTCGTACATCTGGCGCGCGACAGCGACCGCGGTGTCGGTGGCCCACGCGCGCTCGAACCGGAACGTGTTCAGTTCGTGCCCGAACACGTCGATGACGCGCTCGGTCTGAGCGCGCTCCCAATCTTCACCCGCGCGCGCCGCCAGTTCGTGAAACGCTGCGACCGCCGCTTGATCGGCTTCGGTTTTCGGCAACTTGTTCGGGAACCCGCCACTGGGGTACACGGGGCCTGCCGCTCCGATTACCCAGTACACGCACGCAACCGGTTCAAAGCGCATCGAGTTCCAGCGGCGCTTCAGCGCGCGTAACGTCACATTGCCGTCGGCGAACTCCTCGCTCGCTTCGATGGCTGCCCGGTTGCATTCGAGCTTCGCAAGGTGCCACGTGACGCGGCAACACGCGCAGAACGCGAGCTGCTTTTTGCGCGCGTCTGGTCGGTGCGAGGCGTACGCCCGCGCGTATCTGCCGCCATTCCGCCGCAGTTGCTTCTCGGTCACGTGCGGTCTCCCAACACCCGTTCCAATGCACGACAGCCGAAGGCGTGCGAGCCTCCACACCGCAAGTGCGCGAGGAGCGGTTCGTCGTCGCACCCGGCGTCTTGCAGCGCGTCGGCCAGTACCGGGAGCGCATCGAAAGCGCGCGATTCGTGCGCGTGCCGGGCGATGGCGCGCACGGTGTCGGTGCGCCACGCGGGCGCGAACGGCGGCGGGATGCGAAACGGGTTCCCGAACAGGCACCGCACGAGGTCGCTCTGCCGCTTCCACTCCGCCGAGCGCGCCTCCAGGCCGTCGAGCGCGCGCACCGCGTCCACCACATACGCCCGCGTGCGCCGCGGCGCGAGCATCGCTGGCGGCGTGAGCACTTCGTTCAGCGCTTCGCTCAGTGCTTTAGTAACCGCGGCGTGCATCCCGGTGAACGCGCCGTCGGAATGCGGGAACCCGGCTTCGGCGTACAGTTCGTCGAGGCGCAGGTCGCGGTCGGCGGTGCGTTCCAGCGCCGCGAGCACCGCGCGCGCGGCGGCGGTGAAGTGCGGGGCGAGGCGCGCGCAGCACGCGCACGCGAACAGCCGCGCGGCGCGGTGGTTGAGCCACCCGCGGAGCCATTCGAGCATCGGGGCCGGGGCTTCGCACGCGAGCCATTCGTCTTCGACCATGCCTGCGCCCCCGCGGAAAGTGGTAGCATGGTAGCGCGCCCGCGGCGCGCGCCTCAAGCCAGTTCGGAGAGTTTCCCGTGCAACCCGGTCACGCGCTCAAGCCGCCCGCCGCCGACGCGCTTCTGTTGGAATGGCTGTTGGTCGCGCTCGCGCCGATGAACCGCACGCGGGTGAAGCAACTGTTGCGCAGCGGGCGCGTGTTCGTAAACGGCACGAGCGCGACGCGACACGATCACCCGCTGCGCGCCGGCGACACCGTACTCGTCGCGCGCGACGCACCGCCCCCGCCGCGCGCCACCGACCCGCTCATCGTGTACGAAGACGCGGCGCTCGTCGTGATCGACAAGCCCACCGGGTTGCTCACCGTCGCGACCGAGAAAGAAAAGCAGGACACCGCGTTCGTTCGGCTGAACGACTACCTCGCGGCGCGCGCCGCCGGGCGTGTGTTCGTCGTTCACCGGCTCGACCGCGAAACGAGCGGTCTGCTCCTGTTCGCGCGCGACGAGGAAACGCGCGACGCGCTGCAAGCGGCTTGGGAGACGACCGAGAAAACCTACCTCACCGTGGTGGAAGGCGCGCCACGAGTGGCCGAAGGAAGGGTCGAGAACTTGCTCACCGAAGGGACCGACCTGCGCGTGCGCGCCGGCACGCGCCCCGGCCCGGACGCGAAGCGCGCCGTCTCCACTTACCGCGTACTCGCGTCGCGCGATTCGTACTCGCTGGTCGAAGTGCGCATCGAAACGGGCCGCAAGCACCAGATTCGCGTTCACATGGCGGGCTTGGGTTGCCCGATCGCCGGCGACCGCATGTACGGTGCGAAGACCGACCCCGCGCGCCGCGTGTGCTTGCACGCGACGAAGCTCGCGTTCGACCACCCGAACACCGGCGCGCGCGTGGAACTGGAATCGGAGTTGCCGAAGGAACTGGCGCGCGTCGTTCCTATGTGACGAGGTCCGCGACGCGCACCGAGAAGCCGGGCAGCACGTCCGGCAGCGTCAGTTCGTCGCCGTTGTGCATCCGAATCGGGAACTCGTCTTCGCGGTACACCGCGGCCGATTCGGTGTCCGGGTCGATCACCAGAACCACCGTCACGCCCGCTTCGATGTACTCGCTGGCCTTCGCGCTCAGTTGCGAAATGCGGTCGCGCGGCGAGCGCACTTCTACCACCAAGTTCGGCGGCACCGGCAAAGGTCCCTTCGTCAGTTCCCCAGCCGGAAGCCGCTCGAAGCTGACGAACGCCACGTCCGGCCCGCGCACCGATTCGCCCCCCTCGCCGCGCTTCGTGCGCACGAAGGTGTCGTGCGAGAACACGCGCCCGAGTTGGTGCTGGCGCACGAAGTTGGAGAGGTGCGCCGTAATTGCACAGGAAGTGTAGCCCTGCGGCGCATCGGGCGGTGCGCAGTTCACGATGCGGCCCTTCACCAACTCGACGCCGGACTCGTCACCGTGCCGGCGCAGGAACTCGTCGGCCTTGAGTAGTTCTTCGGTTACCGTTTCGGTCGGGGTCATCGCACACCTCCGGGTGTGAGTGTACCGCGGCGCGCGGGCCGCGCTCAACGCCGCTTCGCGCCGCGTGTGAACGTCGCGCGAAATCGGCCCGGGGCACGGCGCACGGGCCGTCGCGCGCTCGTACAATCACATTTTCCTTCCGCCAGAGTACCCGCGACACATGGGCGTGCTGTTCCAGATCACCAACGCGTACAAGAGCTACGGCGACCAAGTGCTCCTCGACGGCGCGACTGCCACCATTAGCGACAACACGAAGGTGGGGTTCGTCGGCCGCAACGGGGCCGGCAAGAGCACGCTGCTACGCATCCTGCTCGGCGAAGAGGAACTCGACAGCGGCGAAGTCGCGCGGCACCCGAGCCTGCGCCTCGGCTACCTGCGCCAGCACGACCCGTTCCTGCCGGGCGAAACCGGTCTCGACTACCTCATGCGCGACAGCGGCCAACCGGACTGGCGGTGCGGCGAAGTCGCGGGGCAGTTCGAGATCAAGGGCGCGTACCTGAACGGCCCGGTGAAGGAGCTGTCCGGCGGCTGGCAGACGCGCCTCAAACTCACGGCGCTGCTGTTGCACGAACCGAACCTGTTGATGCTGGACGAGCCGACCAACTTCCTCGACTTGCGCACGCAGATTCTGCTCGAACACTTCCTGCGCGAGTTCCGGGCCGCGTGCCTCATCGTGTCGCACGACCGCTCGTTCCTGAACGCCACCTGCACGCACACGCTCGGGCTGTCGCGCGGCAAGCTCACGTCGTTCCCCGGGAAGGTGGACGGCTATTTGGAGTTCATCCGCGAGAACCGCGAGCGGGACGAGCGCGCGAACGCCGCGGTGATGGCGAAGCGCAAGCACCTCGAAGACTTCATCGCGCGCAACAAGGCGCGCGCCGCGACCGCCGGCCTCGCGCAATCGAAGGCGAAGGCGCTGGAGAAGCTCGAAACGGTGGAGATCATCGGCGACGAGCCGACGCCGCACATTCGCCCACCGCAGGTGGAACCGCGCAAGGGCGTCGCGCTGCGCTGCCGCGACCTCGAAATCGGCTACCCGGACCGCAAGGTCGCGCGCGACGTTCAATTGGAACTCGACCACGGCGTGCGCGCCGCGGTCGTCGGCGACAACGGGCAGGGCAAAACGACGTTCCTGCGCACGCTGGTGGAATCGCTGAAGCCGCTCGCGGGCGAGGTGAAGTGGGGCCACGGCTGCAAGATCGGCACCTACGCGCAGCACGTGTACACGACGCTGCCCGAAGAGTTCACGGTGCTGGAATACCTGCAATCCAAGGGCAAGGGCCGCAAGATTCAGGAAATTCTGGAAGTCGCCGGCGCGCTGCTGTTCCGCGGCTCGCACGTGGACAAGCAGATCAAGGTGCTGAGCGGCGGCGAGCGCGCGCGTGTGGTGCTCGCGGGGTTGCTGCTGAGCGATTACAACGTGCTGATCCTCGACGAACCGGGCAACCACTTGGACGTGGACACGGTGGAAGCGCTCGTGGAGGCGATCCAAGGGTACGCGGGCACGGTGATCTTCACGAGCCACGACCGGCACTTCACCGGGGCCGTGGCGACGTGCATGATCGAAGTGCGCGAGGGCCGCGTCGCGCTGTACCCCGGCAAGTACGACGACTACGTGTACCGCGTGAACAAGGAAGTGGAAGCGGGCGAGCGCGAAGCCGCCAGCGAGCGCGCGAAACTCCCGCCCGACGTGCTGAAGGCCCGCGCGAAGCGCGCCGCCCGCGGCGCGGACGCGATCCGCGAAGACATCGAGCGCGTGGAGGCGACCATCAGCGAGTTGGAAGCGACCCGCGGCGAACTGGAAGCGAAGTTGAGCGAACCGGCGAGCGACGCCGAGTTGCAGCGCATCTGCGACAAACTCGCCGAAACCGCCGACGCGCTCGACGCCGCCGAACAGAAGTACGCCGCGCTGCAAAGCGAACTGGAAACCGCGGGGTGAACCGTGCGCGTCGGGTTCGATATCGACGGCCTGCTCGACGAGCGCCCGGAGTTCTTCGCGTTCCTGTCGGCCGCTCTCCGCAGCGGCGGGCACTTCGTCGCGATCCTCACCTACCGCGACCCGGCGCGCCGGGCGCACACGGAGGAGCAACTCCGCGCATGGGGCGTGGTGTACGACGAGTTGCACTTCGCCCGCGCTCTCGACGACAAGGGCCGCTTGTGCCGCGAACTCGAACTCGACGTGTACTTCGACGATCAGGACGAGTGCGCGGTGGGTGTCGACGAGCGGACCACGGTGTTCAAAATTCGCAACGGCGGCAACTTCGATTTCGCCGCGCACAAGTGGCTGAGCACGGCGAAGCTCACGCGCCTCCTGTGAAGGCGCGCCGGATCGGTCGCAGCGCGATCGTCAATTCAGCAGCGCTTTCACCTCGCGCGCGGTCACTTCGAGGACCGTTTCCAGCGCGCCGGGCGCGACCGCCGAAATCACTTCCTGATAGATGCCGTAGCCGTAGCTGCTCGCGGGCGGGAGGTAGCCCGGTTGCCAATCGTTCGTCACCGTACTGACGACGATCGGCACGCCGGGGAAGCGCGCGCGCAAGTCGCGCTGGAACACTTGGTACAGCTCGCCGGGGCACAGCACGCACACCGCACCGCCCCACCGTAGCGCCGCGACGCGGAACGGGTACGCCGGGCCGGGCGGTAGCGCCGCGAGCCGCGCGAGTTGGCGCGTCATCTGCTCGGCGCGCGCGCGACAGTCGGCGGCCCGCGCGTCGTCGTGGTCGGCGCGCGCGAACTTCTCTTCTTCGGTCCACTTTGCCAACTCCGCGCGTGTCGCGTCGGCCTTCGGCAGGTCGAGCCGGTACGGGAGCGGCACGACGAACCGGCGCACGCCGAACTGCGCGCACCGCGCGCGCTCGGGGTCGCTCTGCCCGCGATGGCCCCACGAACCGAGGATCGCCCCGGACACCACCGGGCCGGTGTACTCGAAGTGAGTGCCCGGTTGCGGCAGCGCTTCGAGCGCCGCAAGCGCGGCGAACCCGAGTTCGCGCCCGTTGCGGTCGGCCACGCGCGTGTCGCCCACATAACCCTCGCGCGGCCCCAAATCGCCGGAGGCGCCTTGCAGAAAGAGGCACGGCCCGCCGGTCACGCCCTCCACCACTTCGCGCGTCGCGCCCACATAATCCGGGCTGATGAGCGTGTTCTGCCACGCGAGCGTCGTGGGGTGGCACGCGTAGTTCAGGATCGTGCCGAGCGTTTCGCCGGTGTCGTCGGCGACGGCCTTCGCCACGAGCACGGTGTCGTCCGCGGGGCCGTCCGGGTGGAACCCGCACACGAACTGCTGGCTCGCGGTGTCGGGGAAGTCGCGGTGCGCCGCCAGCGCGCAGCGGCCGGTGCCGAACAGAAGTGTCGCCGGCGTCGCGCTGGCGGTCGCGCGCTTCACCGCAAGCGCACTCGCGCCGCTCAGCATGTCCAAATACGGGCCGATGAGGTCGCCGCCGGGTAAATGCGCGCGCGATCGCGACAGCCACGCCGAGCCGTGCGTGTGCGACAGGCACACGAACACCTCTTCCGGGTACAGTTCGTTACACGCGCTGCGCAGCGCGTCGATCTCGTTCGCGTCAATGATGCAGTGGTCGAGGCCGAGGAGCGTCTGCTTGTGTGTGCCGCACGGCGATTCGATGTGAACGGCGGTCGCGGTGAGCGGCCTGTGAACGCCGGTCGCGCGGTCGTGCGTCGCCGCGCCCCACATGCGGTGGTAGATGCCGACCGGCGGCGTGATGTCGGCGCGTGCGAACCCGATTTTGCACCGCGCCTGCGGGGTGTGAACGCGCGTCGCGGTCATGTGGGTTCCTCCAAGAGCGCGCCTTTGGGGTTCAGCAGCAGCCAGCACACCGCCGAGCACGCGAACAGCCCGGCGAACAGTACCATCGCCAAGTTCCAGTTGCCGGTGGTGTCGGCGATCTTCCCGAGCGCGAACGGGAACACGCCCGCGCCGACGTTCCCGGCCATGTTCATCGTGGCGAAGACCGGCGCGACCCGCGCGCCGCCCATTCGCATGGCGAGCGCGTAGGCGTTCCCACCGGCCGCGTACGCGCAGAACGCCGCGGCGCTTACCAGCGCGACTACGGCGCTTGCGGTGCCCGCGAAGTACGCGCCCGCCGAGACGCCGGTACACACCGCCATGGCGACGAACGACGTGCCCTGCCGCGCGAGGCGCGCGTTGCGCGTGCGGAACAGAATCGCGTCGGAGATCGCCCCGCCGAGCAGCCCGCCGAACATGCCGACGATGAGCGGGATCGCTGAGAGCGCGCCGGATTCGGCCGCGCTCACGCCTTTCGTTTCCTGCAAGTAGCGCGGGAACCACGTGAAGAACAGCGCCGTGGCCGCGGCCCGCGTGAACTGCTGCACGCACAACAGGATCATGTGCGGGTTCGTGAAGAGCTTTCGCCAATCGGTAGTCGGCTGCGCGGCGCGGGCGGTCGGATTCGCGGTGGGCGCGGCGCGTTCCGGGTTCGGCACGACGAGCGCGAACGCGAGCGCCCACGCGAACCCCGGCATCGTGTACGCGAACAGCACCTGCTGCCACGTGAGCGGCCCGAACAGTTCGCCCGTGAGCCACTGCGAGAGGGCCGCCCCGCCGGCCATGCTGCACGCCAGCGCCCCGGACGCGAACGCCTGCTGCGACTGCGGGAACGTCGCCGCGAGCGCCTTCGTCGCGCACACGAAGATGCCCGCCTGCGCCACACCCATCGCGCACCAGAGTGAAAGCAACCCGGTGAACCCGGTCGCGCACCCGGTGAGGCCGGTGAGCGCAGACCACACCACCGCGAACCCCACCAGCGCGGGCTTGCTGCCGAATCGTTCCGCGAGCGCCCCGGAGGGCAACTGAAACACCGCGTAGCCGATGTACCACGCGAGCCACACGAGGCCCATGTCGCCGGACGTGAGTACCAGTTCGCGCTCGATGGCCTTCGACGGCACCCCGAGCGCGGAGCGCTGAAGGTACGCGACGACCGTCGCGGCGCACAGGAAGGAGAGGAGGTTGGTTTTCATGCGCTGCCGAGTTCACAGGGTGCGCTGCGTTGGTCTGCACAGGGTGCGCTGCGCGACCCTGTGCTTCGAGATACAACCCCTTCGGGGTAAAGACAGAAAACAGTCCCGTACCCCTTTGTAAACAAACGCGCGTAACCTCAATCCCACATGTAGCGCTCGTCGTAGGGCGTGTTGGTCTCGGCGCAAATTGCGCGCAGCTCGTCTTGAAACGATTCGGTCGCGTGGTGGGCTTCTTGATCGGCGATGTACGCCGTGACCGCGCTCAGCTCGCGCGCACCAACCGAGAACGCGCCGTAACCGTCTTGCCAGTAGAACGTCGGCTCCGAGGCTCGGTCCTTCACCCACTTCGACGATTCGCGCTTCAGGTCGCGCACCAGATCGGCCGGCGCGGTCCGCTTGCCCAGCCGGCACAGTAGGTGAACGTGGTCGGAGACGCCACCAACGATCAGCGCGGGCGAATCGAGATTCCGACAGGTGCCCCCGAGGTAGCTGTGGAGTTCCTCGCGCACGGCCTTGTCGCGGAGGAACGGTTGGCGGCGCTTCGTGGAGAACACAATGTGAACGTAAATCTGGGCGAGGGATTGAGGCACGGCTCACCTCTCGTGTTGTTGTCGCTTTCTGTCTTTACCCCGAAGGGGTTGTATCTCAAAGCACAGGGTCGCGCAGCGCACCCTGTGTGACAAAGTCGAACCTCACCCAAGTGCCGTTTGCAGCAGCGCGAAGAGGCGGTCGATTTCGGCCGCGGTTTCGGCGTCGAGTTCCCAACCGTAGGGCTTGCGGCGGCGCGCGCTGGCGAACAGCCCGCGTTTCACCATCAGGTACTTTTCCACCGCGAGGAAGCCGTCCAACCCGGCTTGCAGTTGCAGCGCGACGAGCGCGCACACCGGGAAGTACGCGCGGTACGCGGCGGCTTCGTCGCCGCGCTGAAGCGCCTTCCACACCGCGACCACGCCGTCGAGCAGGTCCATTCCGGGCATCGTGCCGGCGATCCCGCGGCGGTAGCTGTCGATGAGGAAGATGCCGCCGCTACCTTCAAACATGACGGCGCGCCCGCCGGTCGCGTCGCGCAGCGCGGAGAGCGTCGGGCCGTTTGGCGCGGCCTCTGGCTTAAAGAGAATCTTCGACGGGCCGTAGCGGTCCAGCAGTTTCACGCACACCGGAATCGGGATCGATTGGCCCACATAGCCGCTCGCGTCTTGCACGATCACCGGGATTTCGATGCCGTCGGCGAGAGCGCAGAAGTGATCGACCATGTGCGCTTCGCTGAGCCGCCCGGTGAGCGGCGGAACGGCCATCACCGCGTCGCACCCGTCGCGCTCCGCGGCGCGGGCGAACGCGAGCGCTTGCTTCGTGCTCTCCGCGCCGACCGCGACGAACACCGGCCCGCGCCCCGCGGCGGCTTCGACCAGCAGTTTCGGGAGCGCCATGCGCTCGGTGTGCGTGAGCTTGAACGTCTCGGTCACCATCCCGGTGCCGATGCCGTCCGCGCCGACCGCGAACGCCCAATCCACGGCGCGTTTGAACGCCGGTGCGTCGATCTCGTCGGCATCGGTGAACGGCGTGTGTGCAATGGTCAGCACACCGCGCAGAGGCTTGGGCATGTGGCTTTCTCCCGGGACCGCGGGCGTCCCGCCCGCCGCTTCACAACTCAGGTTGGCTCGGACGCACTCCGCACCGCAACAGCACCCGCACAGCAGCGGGCGGGACGCCCGCGGTCCCGGGGTTACCAGTCGCCGACACTGCCGTCGGAGTAGAACACGCGCTGCGGCAGTTCTTGCTCGAACGGGTGCTTCTTCACTTCCGCTTCGTTAATCACGATGCCGAGGCCGGGGCGCGTGTTCGGCCGCACGATCCGGCCCTTCGGCTCCACGGTGAACCCCTCTTGTACCACATCGGCGCGCCACGGTACGTCCGCGTGAACGGTTTCGCAGATGACGTAACTCGGCTGCGAGAAGCCGAATTCGAGGCTCGCCGCGGTGCTCACCGGGCCTTGCGGGTTGTGCGGCGCGAGCGCGATGCGGTGCGCCTCCGCCAGCGCCGCAATGCGCCGCGCTTCGCTGAGGCCGCCGCAGTGCGTGATGTCCACTTGGCACACGTCGCACGCGCTGGCGGCGAACAGGTCTTTGAACGCCGCGAGGTTCGTGACGCGCTCCCCGGTGGCAATGGGCGTGCTCACGGCCGCGTTGATGCGCGCGAGGCCGTCCACGCTCTCCGGCCAACACGGTTCTTCGAGGAAGTACAGCCCGAACGGTTCGAGCGCTTTGGCGAACTGCAACCCCATCGCCGGCGACGGGCGCGCGTGACAGTCCACCATGATGTCGATGCTCTCGCCGACCGCTTCGCGCATCGCGGCCACACACTGCGCCGCGGTGCGAATCGGCTTGAGGCCTTCGAGCGGGAGCGTGGGGGGAACGGCCATGCACTTGAACGCGGTGAACCCGTTCGCAACCGCTTCGCGCGCGAGGTCCGCGAACCGCTTCGCGTCTTCGGCCGCGGTCTCGTAAAAGTCTTCCATCTTGCCGCCGCCGAGGTGGCAGTAGGTGCGGACGTGATCGCGCACCGGACCGCCCCACAGCTTGCTGCACGGCACGCCGCACACCTTGCCGAGAATGTCCCACAGTGCGAGATCGATGCCCGCGATGGCGGTAGCGCGAACGATGCCGTGCCCGTGCCAGAAGTGCTGGCGGTACATCATCTGCCACAGGTGTTCGACGCGCGTGGGGTCTTCGCCGACGATCAGCTCGGCGCAATCCTGCACGGCCCCGACGACGGCCCGCGTGTGCCATTCGAGCGTGGCCTCGCCCCACCCGAACAGCCCGTCTTGGTCCGTGAGCACCTTCACGAACACCCAGTTGCGCATGCGCGCGTGGCACACGTGCGTCTCGACCCGCGTGATCTTCATAGGCCGCCATTGTGCGCGCGCGAGCGCGCGAATACCAGCGGCAAGCGGCGCGGGAAGCGTGTAAACTCTTGGGCATGAGTGACGAAGCCGCCCTACTGCACGCGATCTACGCGAACCCCGACGACGACACACCGCGCCTCGTGTACGCCGACTGGCTCGACGAACACGACCAACCCGAACGCGCGGAGTTCATCCGCGTTGAGTGCGAAGAGGCACGAACCGATCACAGTTCACCTGCTTATCTGCCACTGTTGCAGCGTGCGAGCGACTTGTTTGAGCGATACCGCCGTCGGTGGTTCAAACCGTTGGTGGGCGGTGACCTCGTCGATCACGTCCTCACCAGTCGCGGTTTCGTCGATACGGTCGTTCTTTCGCCAGACGACTTCGCGGATCACGCCGACACAATCACCACTTGTGCTCCACTCTTGCGCGAATTGCACATCAACACCGGTGGTGACTGGCGAGCGTTTTTCGCTGAACCGCTCCTATCGCGAATCCGCGCCCTCACCTTTGCAGACGAAGTGTTCGAGTTGGATGCTGCCGAAGAGCTCGCAGAATGCGAATACGTCTCTGAGTTAGTCGAACTGGAACTGAACAACCAGCCACTCGGATACGCGGGTATCGCGGCGGTGGCCGCCGCCCAACTTACGGCACTCAAGAAACTGGCAGTCGCTACCTCGACCATCGGTGACGATGGGGCCGAAGAACTGTTCGCCGGGAAAGCGTTCGGCAACTTGCGCGAACTCGATATGTGTGAGAACATGCTGACGGGGGAGGCGTGCCACGCACTCGCTGCGGCGACCAGTTTCGGCCGCTTGGAACGGCTGATTCTGTGCGATAACGACATCACTGGTGACGGAATCGCCGCACTCGCGGATGCTCCGCATTTGCGGAATCTACAAATTCTGAACCTCTACGCGAACCCAATCGGACCAGAGGGCGGGCGGGCAATTCTCGCTTCGCGGAACTGGGGCAACTTGATCGAACTGAACGTAACGGCTTGCGGATGCGGTATAGAGGTCGTGAACGATCTCCGGTGGGTGTACGGCGAGCGGGTTGTGAAGGTGTAAACAACGATTCTGAGGTATCACCATGCAGCGCATCACCCGCGAGTTGGCCCGCAAGTACGCGTTCGACTTCCGCGACGAGCCGCTGTTGCGCGTGCGGCCCGGTGAGAGCTTCGAGATCGAGACCTACGACGCCAGCACCGGCTACTTCAAGACGCCCGAAGACAAAGCCATCCCCGGGAAGCGCCCCGGCTTCGACCGCACGCCGCCCACCGCGAACCCCATCGGCGGGCCGGTGTTCGTCGAAGGCGCTGAGCGCGGCGACACGCTCGTCGTGACGCTCGAAAGCGTCACCGTGGACGATTACTCGTGGGTCGCCATCGGGCCGCGCCGCGGGCCGCTCGGCGAATCGACGCGGTGGCCCGAACTGAGCGGCGACTACACCACGAAAATCTTCAAGCACACGCCCGGCCCCAGCGGGACCACCCGCGACGGCACCCTGCACTTTTCCGACAAGATTGCGTGGCCCATCACGCCGTTCGTCGGCACGCTCGGCGTGTGCCCGGATCGCGAAGTGGTGACGAGTTTGGACGGGCAAGGGCCGTGGGGCGGCAACCTCGACGTCCGCGACTGCGCCCCCGGGAACCGCATCTCGCTGCCGGTGTATCACCCCGGGGCGCTGTTTTATCTCGGCGACGTTCACGCCAGCCAAGGCGACACGGAGTTCACCGGCACCGCGGCTGAAACGAAAGCCACGGTGCGCGTGAAGCTCGAAGTGGTGAAGCAGAAGCGCACCCCGTGGATGCGGATCGAAAAGCCGGACAGCATCGTTTCGGTGTTCGCGGACAAGCCGCTGGAGGTCGCGGTGGAGACCGCGACGTTCAACCTGATGGACTGGCTCATCACGGAGCACGGGTTCACGCCGACCGACGCCTACTGCCTCGTGAGCACCTGCCCGGACTTCCGCATCAACGTGTACCAGATGTGCAAGATCGCGAAGCTGATGTACGTCGCGGGCGCGGAGATCCCCAAGAAGTACCTCGGCGCGGTGTAAGGAAGCGCCGGTGGCACCGGCCCGCGGCGCGCCGTTACTTCGCGGGCTTCGCTTGTACGAACACCTGATCGCCCGGCTTGATGACGTAGTTCGTCTTCGTCTCGCCGGTCTTCAGGATCGCGGGCAGATCGACCGGCAGCACCTCTTTACCGCGCACGATCCACACGCTGACCGCGTCCGACTTCACCGGCACGTCGTCGGCCGCGTACACGATCGCTTCGAGGATCGTTTGGTTGCCGGTGGCCTTCACCTTGTGAACCTTCTCGGCGGCGGTCAGCGTGCGCACGTGAACGGTGAACGTCGCGACTGCGGCAACTTCTTTCGGCACCGGCTTCGCGCCTTCGGCCTTCTTGCGCAGTGTGTCCAGTTCGGCCATGAGCGCGGCCTGATCCGCTTTGGCCTTCGCGAGCTGCGCCTCCGCGGCGCGGGCCACTTCTTGCGCCATCTCGGCCTGTTGGCGCGCGATATCGAGTTCCTGCGCGGCACGGTCGGCGAGCGCGTGAGCGGTTTCGAGTTTCGCCCGCAACAGCTTCGCTTCCTCCGCGGTCACTTGCTGTTGGGCGAGCCATTCGAGTTGCTCCGCGAGCGCTCGGAGTTTCGCGCGCTCGCGCACTGCGGCTTCCAGTTTCGCGCGCTCGGCTTCGATCTGGGCGAGCTTTTCGCGCTTACGGAGCAGGTCTTCGAGTGCGACGGCCTTGTCGCGGTCGATCTTCCCGCCGCGCTCCATGTCGAACACCAGCACGCCCGGCCCGCCGAACGTTGCGGGGCGCTTGCCGTCGATGGCGAGCGCGAGCCGGATGCCGTACGCGCTGCCGGGTTGGAGCGCTTTGGTCGCGGGTTCGCACGCCCCGAGCGGTAGGCCCGCGGGCACGTTCACCGTTCCGCTGTGGCACTTCGCGCAGGTGTGTTGCGGCAGGGTGAACTCGTAAATGCCGCGGCCCACCGGCTTGTTCGCGGCGATCAGGTCGATGGTCCCGACCAAGCCTTCGGTGCTCGCTTTGTAGGTGTACTCGCGCGTTTTCCACGCACCGGCCTCTTGGAAGGGCATGGTCAGCGCCGCCCCGCGAATCTCGATCACCCACGGGTCGGTGGCGCGCGTCGGTGTCGCTTTGCCGTTCTCGGTAAGCGCCGTCACGCGCCACGAGCCGCGCAACAAGTCGGCCGGGGTCGCCTTCTCTTTCGCCGCGGGCGGCGCGAGCGGCTTAGTGGGCGCGCCGCCCGCGGGCGCTTTCGCGCCCGGTTGCGTGCCGTCGCCTTCGGTGCCGTTCCCGCTCGCGCTCAGGGTGCCGAAGCCGAGCGCGCAGGTCGCCAGCACCGCCGCTACAGCGAGTTTCAGTTTGGTTGCGAACATGCCGTGAACCACTCCTTCCGAAAGGGCCAACACCGGTGCCGAGACCGCGGCCCCGGCGGACAGGTCGATTGCGTTCTGAATCGTGTCGGCGCGCGCCGCGGGCACCGGGCCGAGCGCGACCGCGAGCGCCGGTACCGCACCGCCGAGGTGCGCGAGCCGCTTCGCCAGCAGTTGCCGCGCGCGGGCGAGCCGGCCGGACAGCGTGCCCTCGCTCCAGCCGAGGCGCTCCGCGGCGCACTTGCGGCTCAGCCCTTCGAGGTCGCACGCCACCACCGCAGCCCGGTACACGTCCGGCAGCTTCGCCACCACGCGCTGAACGGCTTCGGCCAAGTCGAGGTCCGGGTTCGGTGCGTCCGGTGCCGGTGCTTCGTCAAGTGCGGATGTGCGCGCCTCGCGCTTAGCGCGGGTCGCGCGCGCTTTCAGCGCGACGCGGTGCGCGACCCCGAACAGCCACGCGCCGACCGCTTCGCGCGGCCACACGTCGGCCGCGCGGCGCGCGAGCACGAGAAACGTGGCTTGGAAGGCGTCTTCGGCGTCTTGCGTGTGGCGCAGAACGCGCCGGCACGCGCCGAACACGAGGCCCGCGTAGCGGCGCACGAGCGCCGCGAACGCCTCGTTGTCGCCTTCGAGAAAGGCCGCGAGCAGCGGGCCGTCCGCGGCGTGCGGGTCGAGGGCGGCGCGGCGGATGCGGGAGAGTAGGGCGTTCACGGCACCTCCGGTCGGGCGGACACCGTATGATTGCCCGAATCGCGCGCCGCGCGTACGCGGGAATTTGGAAGACGTTGCGAATCGGCAAGCAACGGGCGCGCCCGAACGCGGTTCACGGCCGGGAATTCGCGGTTCACCGGCTGAAAAAGTGCTTCACCCGCTCCGCACAGTGATTCACGCGAAGGGGTGCCGCAGTCGGCGTGAACCAACGTGAACCGGGCACGGGCGCGGGTTCTCAATGTCTTTGAGTTCGCGCTTGACTTCGGCTTGCGTTAGAGCGACGATTGCGCGATAGCCCGCTTCATACGCCGGTCGCGCGGTCCCGCGACCGGTTCGCTGCCACCCACCCACAAGGACCGGCCCGCATGGCTCCCGCCTTCCGGCCCCTCGCGGCCGTTCTGCTGCTGCTCGCGCCGGCACTCGCGCGCTCCGCCGACCCGCTGCACGCGCGCATCGACGCGCACGTTACGAAGGGCTTCGGTGAACACAAGGCGCACGCCGGCCCCGCGACCGACGACGAGTTCCTGCGCCGCGCGTACCTCGACCTTGTTGGCACGGTGCCGACCGTTCAGCAGGTGAACGAGTTCCTCGCGGATTCGAGCAAAGACAAGCGCGCGAAGCTGATCGACGCGCTCCTCGCCTCCCCCGGCTACGCCCGACGGATGGCGTGGTTCTTCGACGTGACCCTGATGGAGCGCGGCAAAGACGCGAAGGTGCCGCGGGCCGCGTGGGAGGCGTACCTGAACGCCACCTTCGCCGCGAACAAGCCGTACGACGAGTTCGCGCGCGAACTGCTTTCCAACGACGGCAGCGACCCGAAGACGCGCCCCGCGGCCAAGTTCTTCCTCGACCGCGACCTCGAACCGCACGTCGTAACAAAGGACATCGGCCGCGTGTTCCTCGGCCGCAACTTGCAGTGCGCGCAGTGTCACGACCACCCCACCATCGACGACTACAAACAGGCCGAATACTACGGCATCCAAGCGTTCCTGAACCGCACGTTCTTGTTCCCGAACGCGGCCGCTCCGACGGCGGTGATCGCGGAGAAGGCCGAAGGCGACGTGAGCTTCATAAGCGTGTTCGACAAGAACAAGAAGCTCAACAGCACCGCGCCGAAGATCGCGAACGCGAAAGCGATTGAGGAACCGAAGGCCGAGAAGGGCAAAGAGTACAAGGTCGCGCCCGCGAAGGACGTGAAGCCGGTGCCCGCGTACAGCCGGTTCGCGCAACTCGCGAAAGCGGTCACTTCGCCGGAGAACAAATACTTCGCCCGCAACGCCGTGAACCGCGTGTGGGCGATGCTGATGGGCCGCGGGTTGGTTCACCCGGTCGATACCGATCACGGGAACAACCCCGCGTCGCACCCGGAATTGCTCGACGAACTGACCCGCGAGTTCGTCGCGCACAAGTACGACCTGAAGTGGCTCGTGCGCGAAATCGCGCTTTCGGACGCCTACCAGCGTTCGAGCATCGTGCCCGCGGGTTTGGACACGGTCCCAGAAGACCGGTACTTGGTGGCGGTGCTGAAGCCGCTGAGCGCCGAACAACTCGCTTACGCCGCGATGCAGGCCACCGGCCACACCGACGCGGAGCGCGGGAAACTGACCGAGCAGCAGTTGGACGCGCGCCTCGCGCCGCGGTTGGGGCCGTTCCGCGCCATGTTCGGCCGCGGCGCGGACCAAACCGCCGACGACTTTAGCGCGACGCTCGACCAAACGCTGTTCGTGAAGTTCGGCGCACCGGTGCGCGGCCTGCTCCCGCCGCGCGCCGGCAACCTCGCGGACCGGCTCGGGAAGCTCACGAACCCGGACGCGGTCGCCGACGAACTGTTCGCCTCGGTGTACGCCCGCCGCCCGACCGCGGCGGAGCGCCAAGACGTGGCCGACGCGCTCAAGGGCGCGAAGGACCGGCAGACCGCGATCAACGAACTGATTTGGGCGCTCGTGGCCAGCGCCGAGTTCCGCTTCAACCACTAACGTGGCGGACCTCGTCCGCAAGGGCGCGAAAGCCCTCGCCCCGCGCCAGCGGGGAGAGGGCAGCGAGCGCAGCGAGCGGGTGAGGGGCGCTGAACATCAGAAGGGGCGACGCGCGAACAGAAGTAGGCGACCTCAGTTTCGGATAGCCCTTTCTGTTGTGTAGCGCCCCTCACCCGGCGGCGAAGCGCCGCCACCCTCTCCCCGCTGGCGCGGGGCGAGGGTAGAAAGCGACTCGCGCTTCGTGCGCACTGATTCGATCCGCACCCACCGCCCTTGCGGGCGGGGTTCGCCAAAGAGGAGCCTCTCCATGCCGGCTTGCACTTACGCCTGCGGCACCGCGGACCACACGGTTTCGCGCCGCGCGTTCCTCGGCTCCACTGCCGCCCTCGGCCTTGCGGGGTTTGCCAATCCCGCTTCCGCGAAAGACCTCGCGAAGCAGCAGAAGCGCGTGATCGTGGTGTTCCTCGAAGGCGGGTTGTCGCAGCTCGAAAGCTGGGACCCGAAGCCGAACACCGACACCGGCGGGCCGTTCAAGGCGATTCAGACGAGCGTGCCCGGTACGCGGTACTGCGAACTGCTGCCGTTGAGCGCGAAGAACGCGCACCGGCTCGGCATCGTGCGCAGCCTGAACTCTCAGACCGACGACCACGGCGTCGGCCACACGGTCATGCTCACCGGCCGCAAGCCGGAACCGGGCATCACTTACCCGCACTTGGGCGCGGTGTCGGCGCGCATGCTCGGTTCGCAGGAAGCCGCGCTGCCCGGGCACATCCGCATCCTGCCGAAGGGCGGCAGCGGGTTCAACGGGGCCGACGCCGCGTTCCTCGGCCCGAAGTTCTCGTCGGTAGGCCTCGGCGACGGTAAGCCGCCCGCGGACCTGTTCCGCCCGGCGAACCTGCCCGCGTCCGAAGACGAAGCCCGCGAAGCGTTCCGCAAGAAATTGGACGAACGCTTCGCGAAGTCGCGCAAGAGCGCCGCGACCGACGCTTACACCGAGTCGTTCGTGCAGGCCGAGCGCGTGGTGAAGAAGGCCGAAGTGTTCGACCTCGATAAAGAACCGTCGAAGATCGCCGACAAGTACGGCCGGCACGACTTCGGGCGGCACATGCTGCTCGCGCGTCGCTTGCTCGAAGCCGGCGTGACCTATGTGAAGGTGTCGCACTCGAACTACGACACGCACCACGAGAACTTCGACTTCCACATCGAGCAACTCGCGGAGTTCGACCGCCCGTTCGCGGCGCTGATCGACGACCTCGCGGACCGCGGGATGCTCGAAAGCACTCTCGTCGTGGTGATGAGCGAAATGGGCCGCACGCCGCGCATCAACGACCGCTACGGCCGCGACCACTGGGGCAAGTGCTGGTCCGTCGCGCTGGCGGGCGCGGGCGTTCGCGGCGGCGCGGTGGTGGGCAAGACGAACGCAACCGGCACCGCCGTGACCGACCGCGAAGTGTGGTCGGGCCACCTGTTCCACACCTACATGAAGGCCGTGGGCGTGGACTCGACGAAGAACTTCTACCCGAACGAGCGCCCCGTCCCCATCGCCGACCCGAAGGCCGCCGCCATCGACGAGATTTTGGTGTGAAGTGCAACTTGCCTTGAGCCGCGGAGCGGCGGCAGATAGTAGCCCGGGGTGCCGCGAGCGCAGCGAGCAAACCCCGGGTATCACGGACAATTATTTTAGCCCCGGAGGGGCGACAGACATCACGCATCCGAAGCGCGTGTTCTGTCGCCCCTCCGGGGCTTGTTCGTCTTTCGTATGCGCACCCGGGGTTGCGCTGCGCTCCACCCCGGGCTACAAATCGGTCGCCCCTCCGGGGCTGAAAACCAACCACCGCGCCTCACTTATCAATCGTCGCCAGAATCGTTTCCGCGACCAACTTGTTGCCGGCTTCGTTCAGGTGGACGCGGTCGGTGGTGAGGACGCCCTTCTCTTTGTTATCCTTGTTGCCCGCCTTCAAGTGGTCGGCGAACGCTTTGCGCAGGTCGCACAGCGTCGCCCCGGTGTCCTTCGCCACTTTGCGGCTAATCTCCGCGTACTCGTCCAACTGCGCGTCGAGGGCGTTCGCGCCGCCGGTCTTCTCGCCGATCACGGTAGGCGTACACAGCACCACGCGGGCACCGCCGCCTTTGATCTTCCCGATAATGTCCTTCAGACCGGCCTCGAACTTGTCCTTCGGCGTGCCGCGCGCCGGGTCCTTTTCGCCGTGCCACACGTCGTTGATGCCGATGTAAATCACCACGAGCGTCGGTTTCTTGCTCAGCACGTCCCTTTCGAGCCGCTTTTGCAGGTCCGGCACCTTGTTGCCGCTGATGCCAGCGCCGATCACCTCGATGCCCAAATCCTTGTGCTTGTCGGCGAGTGTCGTCTTGATCGCGGTGACGTAGCCCTTCGGCCCGACGCCGGCCTGCGTGATGGAGTCGCCGAGGAACACGATCTTCTCGCCCTTCTTGAGCGCCGGGTCGGCACTCGCGGCGAGACCCGCGGCGCACATTAGCGCCGCACACGAGAACGCGAATCGCATGGGAACCTTTCGGTGAAGAGGGTTACTTCAGTTCCTTGAGCCGGATGTTGCGGTACTCGACTTGGTCGCGGTCGGCTTCAAGCCCGATGGGGCCGGTCGCGGGCACTTTCATCTTGTCGTTCAGCACTTCGCCGTTGCAGGTACAGTGCGCCACTTCGCCCTTCACCACGACCACGATTTCGTTCCAGTCTTGCGGCTTGTACTTCTTCAGGTCCTTGTACGGGCCGGCGACGAGGTAGTCGCGCACTTGCAGTTGCGGCCCGCGCACGAACAGCCCGCTGTCCGCGTTCTTCGCCGCGCGGAATTCGAGGCGCAATTCAAAATCGGTGCCGAAGGATTGCTTGGTCCAGAGCTGCGCCGTACCCTTGCCGGCATTCACCACGATCATCTTGTCCTTCGCGGTGTACCGCTTATCGGAGGCGTCGGTCTTGCCGTCGAAGCTCTCGAAGGGGGCGTCCTTCTTCTTGTAGCCCCACCCGGTGAGGTCTTTGCCGTTGAACAGCGACACCGTGCCCGGTTCGAGCTTCGGTTCGTCCGCGAGTGCGCCCGCGGCGGCGCAAAACAGGAGTGCGAGGGAGAAGCGCATGTGCGATCCCGAAAGAGGAGGGGACCGCGATAGTGTGTGCGAACCCGCGGCGCGCGTCAACGTGCCGACCATGATTGCCCGGGGCTTACGCCCACGGGCTAATGACAGTCGCCCTTTCAGGGCTTCAGAAGAAATGCTCGGAGCCCCGGAGGGGCGGTTGTCCGTAGCCCGTGGGCGCAAGCCCCGGGCAAACCAACCCGCGGCGCGCGTCAACGTGCCGCGGCGCTTACTTCAGCCCGGCGAACGGTACCGGCAGCAGGAACGCGTGCTGTTCGTACAGACTCGCGATGCCCTGCCAACCGATGTGCTGGGACACGAACACGACCAGCACATACGCGAGCGCGACCGGCACGACCGCGAACCGCGCCGCCCACCGGAACAGCCAGAACCGCGGCGTTTCGCGCCGCGCCCCGCGCGAAAGGGCCCACCCGCCCAGCACGCGTGCCGGGAAGATGAACAGCAGGAACAGCAGCCCTTCGAGGAACACGATGTCCTTCGGGATCGCTTCGATCTTCAGCAGGTACAGCGGGATCGCGAACGTCAGGTGAACCCACAGCGCGAGCGCGAACGCCACCGGTGCGCCGCGAAACGCGTCGCGCACCTGCGACACTTCGCGGAACGCGCGGAACCGGTCGTCGCGCGCGAATCGCGCTTGCAAGAACGGGACGTACAGCACCACCACCGCGAGCAGCGCGCCGCCGAGCAACCCGACCGCCGGGTTCAGGTGGCCCACCGCGAGCAGCGACAGCGGCACCACGAGCCACACGAACGCGCCCGCGAAGCCCCGCACGCCGAGCCAGAAGTAGTACGGCAACCGCAGGGCCACGAGCTGATTCCAGAAGCGGTCACGCGCGTCCGTGTACAGGCCGCCGGCGAACGCGCGGCGCACGAGCCACACCACGTTCAGCGGGCGCAGGAAGTCGCGGACCCGCCCGCCGCGCAGCACGGCCGCCGCCGCGTGCAGCACGGCCAGCACCGCGAACGCCGCCAGCGCGCGCTCCCACTGCCGCGCGACGGTGCCGTTCGGTTCGATCACCTTCGCGGCTTCCACCTGAATCGAAATCCAGTACAGCGGGAGCCACACGATTCCGACGGCGAGCGCCGCGCCGCCGAACCGCGCCGCGGTGCGAATGCCGATGAACCCGTCGCGCAGCCGCCCGGAGCGCGCGACGCGCCCGCTCACTTCCAGTAAGTAGCCGAGGGCTAGGAACTGCCCCACGGGCACGCTCGCCAGCACCGCGAGGCCCACGAACAGCGCTGGCACGCCGAAGCACCACTCGGCCGCGGACGCGCAGCCGTTCCACACGCGCCGCGCGAAACTCGGGCGCGCCACCGGCACCGCGACCGGCAGTTCGCCGGACTCGGCAACCAGTTCGGCAACGGGAAGGCTTGCGGTGGGCATTGCAGGAACGCTGTTAGAGGCGGGCGCGAGTTACCGGTGCTACCCTTGTTCGTAGCTCGCGGTTTCGTGAAACGCACGCGCCACCCGCGGGGTAACGCTTCCGACCGACTTTCGCGCACCGCGCCGGAGCCTTTGCGATGTGGGCCAAGAACCTGCTGTTCGTCGCGGTGCTGGTGGGCGGCGCGGTCGCGCTCCGCGCGAGCCTGTTCCCCGTCGGCAGCAAGCAGCGGCAGGTGAACTTCGACGCGCACCCGGCGCAGGCCGACGACTTCCGCGCCACCGTGGCCGCCGTGAACGCGGCGTTTCGCGCGGAATGGACGGCCGCGAAGCTCGAAGTCGCGCCGCCCGCGAACGACCTCGCGGTGATGCGCCGCCTCTCGCTCGGTCTCACGGGCACCGTGCCGTCGCTCGAAGAGATTCGGCAATTCGAGGCACAGCCACCCGGCGAGCGCGTCGACGGTTGGGCGAACCACCTCGTGAACGACCGCCGGTTCGCGGACTACTTCGCGGAGCGCATGGCCCGCGCCTATGTGGGCACCGAAGACGGCCCGCTGATCGCCTACCGCAAGCGCCGGTTCCTCGCGTGGCTGTCGGACCAGTTCGCCAACAACACGCCGTACTCCGACGTCGTGTCGCAGATGATCGCTCAGCAGGGCTTAAACACCGACAAGCCCGCGGTGAACTTCGTCGCGGCCACGTTCGACGAAGCGAAGAAGGGACCGGACGCGGACAAGCTCACCATCCGTGTGTCGCGCGCGTTCCTCGGCCTGCGCCTCGATTGCGCGCAGTGCCACGACCACTTCCTCGAACCCGCGTGGAAGCAAGCGCACTTCCAAGCGCTCGCGGCGTTCTTCGCTCAAGCGAAGCACACGGTCACGAACTTGGGGGACAAGACCGACGCGGAGTACGAGTACGAACTCGAACTGAAGGGGAAGAAGAAGTCGGAAGACGTCGTGCCCGCGGTGCCGCTGCTGCCGAAACTACTGCCCGACGCCGGCACGCGGCGCGAGCGCCTCGCCGGGTGGGTGACACACAAAGATAACGTCTACTTCGCGCGCGCCACGGTCAATCGGGTGTGGGCGATGATGACCGGTCGCCCACTGTTGAAGCGCGTCGAAGCGCAAACGCTGGACGAAACCGGACCCGCCGCGCTCGACATCTTGGCGAAGGACTTCGCGACCCACGGCCACGACCTGAAGCGCTTGATTCGGCTGATCGCGGCGACGGAGGTGTACCGACTCGACAGCGCCGCCGACTTCGAAATCACGGACGCGCACGACAAAGCGTGGACCGCGTTCCCGCTGACGCGGCTGCGCCCGGAGCAGGTGATCGGGAACGTGATTCAGGCGTCGAGCGCGACGACCATCGACCAGCGGTCGCACATCGTGACGCGCGCGAAGCGGTACTTCAACGAGCGCGACTTCGTGCAGCGGTACGGTGACGCGGACGACGACGAGTTCGCGAAGGCGCACGGCACCATCCCGCAGCGCCTGTTGATGATGAACGGCGACCTCGTGGACGGCCGCGCGCGCGAAGAGTTGCTGAACGCCTCGTCGCAGATCGCGCTGTTCGCGCGCGACGACGCGGCGGCGGTCGAAACCGCGTACCTCAGTGTGCTGACGCGCCGCCCGACGCCCGCGGAGTCGGCGCACTTCGCCACGAAACTCAGCGGCACCGCGAACGAGGAGCGCCGCCGCCGCGTCGCGGACCTGTACTGGACGCTCTTCAACAGCACCGAACTCAGCTTTAACCACTAAGCGGAACCCTCCGGACAACGATCTGCCCAAATCGGACGAACCGGTACGGCGCACCCGCGCGCGCCGCGATTCGACGCGCGTTCCGCTTGACCGCGGGGCCGGGCGCGCGTCCAATAGCACGCTCCGGGCGCGCCCCGGGTGCTCACGGAGGGCCGTTGCGATGCGGAAGTTGGGGTTGGTGCTGTGCTGCCTGTTGCTCGCCGGCGGGTTGGCACTCGGCGCGGAAGTCACCTTCGTGAAGTTCGACAAAGAGAAGAAGGAAGTGACCGTGAAGGAGGGCGGCGAAGAGAAGGTGTACAAGATCACCGCCGCCACCAAGTTCTCGTCGGTGGATAAGTCCGGCGCGCCGCGCGCGCTCTCGTACGACGACGTGCTGAAAGGGCTGACCAACCCGAAGGCAGCGGGCAAACTGAAGTTCGACGTGACCGCGAAAGACGGTACGATTCTGGAAGCGAAGATGCCGGGCAAGAAGAAGTAACACCAACCGGAGCGACCGCACATGGGCGAACGCGAGCGCCGCCTCGAAGCCGCCGGCTACCCACTGAGCCGCGGGCCGAAGGAAGGCCCGGTGATCGACCTGCTTTCGGTACTCGGCAAAACCGTGTACGCGTCGGGCCAAATTCCGAACGACGCGGGCGTGCTGACGAGCAAGGGCAAGGTGCCGTCGCAAGTGTCCGTCGAAGACGCGACGAAGGCCGCGGCGCTGTGCGCCGCGAACATCCTCCGCGCGCTCGTGGAGAAGCTCGGTTCGCTCGACACAATCGCGCGCGTGGTGCGCGTGACCGGCTACGTGAACGCGGACCCGGACTTCACCGACTGCCACCTCGTGATTAACGGCGCGACGAACTTGCTGAAAGACGTGTTCGGGCCGGAACTGGGCCGGCACGCGCGCACCGCACTGGGCATGGGCCAACTGCCGCTCGGGTGCAGCGTCGAAGTGGAAGCGATCTTCGAATTGGTGTAAGGCGGGCTTCCGGCGCGCTGGCACGGGCGGCACAGAAGCCCGCGCGCCGCTAACATACAGTCATGTCCATTCGCGTATCGAACCTGCGGTTGCCGGTCGAGGAACCGGAAGCGGCGCTGCCGGGGCACCTCGCCCGCGCGCTCGGCGTGGCGGCCCCCCAACTCACCCGCTGGCGCATCGTGCGCAAGGCGCTCGACCTGCGCGACAAGCGCCAGTTACGGTTCGTTTACAACTTCGAAGTCGAACTCCCGGCCGACGAACTCGAAATCGTGCGCCGCGCGTCGGACCGCCCGCACGCGCCGGCGCAAGTGGAGCTACACGAGGAACCGCCCTTCTCCATGCCCGAACCCGGGCGCGTGCCACTCACTCACCGGCCCGTCGTCGTCGGGTCCGGCCCCGGCGGGTTGGTGTGCGCGTACTTCCTCGCGCACCTCGGCTACCGCCCCATCGTGCTCGAGCGCGGCACGAAGGTGAACGACCGCATCCGCGACGTGAAGACCTTCGACGACGGCGGCGCGTTCCACCCCGAAAGCAACTACCTGTTCGGCGAGGGCGGCGCGGGCACGTTCTCCGACGGCAAGCTGACGTGTCGCGGAACGGGGCCGGACGTGATTCGCGTGCTGGAACTGTTCGCCGAGTGCAAGGGCCAGCAACCGGGCCGGCCGAACATCCTCTACTATCACCGCCCGCACTTGGGCAGCAACCGGTTGCCAGCGGTGGTGAAGGCAATTCGGCGCAAGATCGAAGAACTCGGCGGCGAAGTGCGGTTCCTCACGCGCGTCGAAGATTTGCAGTTCACCAACGGCGCGCTCACCGGCGTGAACACCAGCGGAGGCTTCATCCCCGCGAGCGTGGTTGCCCTTGCGATAGGCCACAGCGCACGCGACACCTACCGGATGCTCGCGGAGCGCCGCGTGCCGATGACTGCGAAGCCCTTCCAGTTCGGTGTGCGGATCGAACACCGGCAGGACGTGGTGAACGCGGTGCAGTTCGGCCCGCGGCACGCGAAGTACGAGGAGTTACTCGGCAACGCCGACTATTCGCTCGTGGCGAGCGGCGAACACGACCTGTTCACCTTCTGCATGTGCGCCGGTGGGTATGTGATTCCGAGTGTGTCGCAAGACGGCTTCTTCTGCACAAACGGGATGAGCCTGAGTAAGCGCGACTCGCCGTTCGCCAACAGCGGGCTTGTGGTCACGGTGCCGGTCGAAGCGTTCGAGGGGACGGACGTGCTCGCCGGGATGCGGCTTCAAGAGAAGTACGAATCCGCGGCCTACGAGTTGGGCGGGCGCGGCGATTACAAGTCGCCGATCCAGCGCGCGACCGACTTCGTGCGCGGCCGCGCGACAACCGGCGCGCCGGACAGCAGCTACCCCCGCGGCACCACGCCCACCGACCTTCGCGCCGTGCTTCCGCCCGTCGTGGCGCAAGCGGTCGCGCACGGCTTACCGCAAATGGACCGGCGCTGGCAGGGCCGGTTCTTGGCCGACGCGGTGCTGGTGGGGCCGGAAGCGCGCGGCAGTTCGCCGGTGCGCATCGACCGCGACACCGACACGCGCGAATCGCCGGGCGTGCCGGGGTTGTACCCGGTGGGCGAAGGCGCGGGCTACGCGGGCGGCATCGTGAGCGCCGCGGTGGACGGCCTGCGCACGGCCCGCGCGATCGTGGCGAAGTACGCGCGCGTGGGGTGATGTTCAGCGATTAGCCGGTAGCACGACGACCCACGCCGCCGGCAAAGACAGGCGCTTGAACTCGGAGCGACGGCGGAACACTTCCGCGCGCCCCACACGCACAACCAAGTCGAGTTCTCCTGCGGGTAAATTGTCCCGGTCGAAGCGCAGGACGAATTGCCCGTTATCGTCGGCGAGCACGACAACACCGCCGACTGGCTCAGTCCCGTTCGGAGCGGTCACGAACACCTCGGCGCGCTCCTTAAACGGAGCGGCCCCTTCAGGTGCGCTAAAGAGCAACAGCGCGCTGTCTACGTTCGCACAGGTTACGAGTGCGCTGTTATACTCGCGCATCGGCTGAGTGCAGCCACTCCCGCAGCACCAGACCAGCAATCCGGCGAAGCTGCGCGAGATCAATCGCAGCGCGTTGGCGACACCCACAATCACAACCTCCCCAAGTACGCCATTAAATCCGCGACCTCGGCATCGCTGAGCTTGTCCAACAACCCGGCGGGCATCAGCGACACGTCTACCTGCTTCTTGGAAACGATGTCCGCGCCGCCGATGCGAACCGTGGTGTCGGCACCGGTTTGCAGAATCACGCCGTCCGCGGCTTCGTAAATCACGACGCCGGTGAAGGTGCGCTCGTCGGTGGTGGTCACGCGCGTCGGCCGGTAGCGCGCCGGCACGTCTTTGCTCGGCTGCACGATGGACGTGAGCAGGTCGTCGCGGCCGAACCGCTTGCCGATGCCCGCGAGCGACGGCCCGACCGCGCCGCCGCCGTCGTGACACGCGGCGCACGTCGCTTTCGTGAACGCCGCGCGCCCCCGCGCCGCATCCCCTTTGGCGAAGTCGATGGCGCTGACGCGTTTCGTCCACGCCGCGGCGTCGAAGCCGTCTGCCGCGGCGAGCGCCTTCGCGGCTTCCGGGTGGGTCTTCGCGGCCCACGCCGACCACGCGCGCTCGTCGGCCCCAATCTTCTCCCCGCTTGCCTTCTGGAGTAGCGTCACCAGATCGTCCCTCACGGCGGCATCGGCCTTCGCGTCTGAAAAGCGCCGCAGCGCGCGGATGGCGCTTGCATAGAGGTTCGCGGAACCGGGCGCGTTCAACTTCACGAGCGCGCCGGCCGCGGCGCGCACGAGGTCCGGTTCGAACGCGCGCAGCGCGCTCACGAACTTGTCCACGTCCGCAACACTCGGCCGGCGAGCAAGGACGCGCACAACGCTCTCTTCAAGCCCCGGCCGGTCGCACAGTTTGTGGAGTACGGCGGAGCGATCTGGTTCGGGAAGGCCGTCGAGCAGATTCACAACCGCGGGTGTCCATTGGTACTCCTTCTCCTTCTTGGCGCGAGCAACGAACGACTTTGCGACCACTTCCGGCGGGAGTTCGAGGCGCTTGACGAGCGCGGCGTGGTCCGGGTCGCCGAACCCGTTCAATCTCGTCAAGTCGGATGCGAAATCTGGCGACCGCTTCCACAACGAGAACGCCAATTCCTCCATCCGAATGGGCCAGTGACGATCGGTTGTCACGCGCGCCTCCCGCGCTTTACTGAGCGCCTTCAGGAAGCGCCCCGGAAGGTCGATGATGTAACTCCCTTTCGGTCCCGTTTCTCCCAACACGAACAGGTAGTGCAAGTCGTCTGTGTACAGAGAGCGGTCATCGTATCGGTCGCCGGCGGCGCGCAGGGCGTCGCGGTCGGTCGCGGTCTTACACCCGGCCATCGTGCGCGCGAGTTCGAGTTTCACGAATCGGGTCCCCGCGCGTTCGTCCAGTTCGCCCGCCCGTTTCGAGAGGACCGTGACGATTCGCTCGTCTACGGCTTTTGGGAAACCGGTGCGCAACGAATAGCCCTCGCGCGCGGTGCCGACCGCGTCGCGCGCGGTCAGGTCACCACCGACGAGTTGCAAGAGGCGCAGCGCTTCGAGTTGCTGCTGCGCCGTCGCGCGTTCCGATTCGAGCGCGTCGAGAGCCGCACCCAGCGCCAGTTTCGGTTCGTCGCGCACCTGCTCGAAAGCGAGCGTGAGGCGCGATTGGATGTCGTCCGGCTTGCCCAACTCCACGAACCACTTGTTCCCAACGCGGCCCGCGAGTTGTCTCACCAAACGGTCTTCGTGCACGAGATTCGGCTTGATCGCGCCGGCGAGCTTCGCGCCCCACGGCAGTTTGTCCCACCAGCGCGCGATCAGTTCGAGCGCTTCGCGGCGCACTCCGGGGTCGCCGGTCTTCGCGCTTTCGAGCCAGTTGTTGTTCGCGTCGAACTCCAACGAGCGCTTCGCCATCGGGATCGGCTTCGCATCGACCGCGGGCTTGTCGCACGAGACGCGGTACACGCCGCCGCGGGTGCCGCGCCCGCCGATGCTCACGAACAACTCGCCGGTCATCGGGTGAACCTCAACGGCCGTCGGCGCGAACCCGCTCGTGCCGGTCGGTTCGAGGAACACTTCCGGCTTGCCGGTGTAGCTCGCGCCCTTCGGCGTCAGCGGCACGAAGTGAACTTTGCCGAACGTCCAATCCGCGATGAAGAACCCGCCGCGATAGCGCTCCGGAAACGCCGTGTGCCGGTAGCACGCCACGCCGGTCGGCGACCCGCGACCCGTGTCGCACACCGGCGGCACCACATCCGGGAAGTACGGCGGCTTGCGCCACGTTTGCGACAACTGCGGGGAGCGCCACCCGTAGTTCCCGCCCGGCACGACGTGATAGAACCGGCAGCCTTCGTACCACGGCAGCCCCACGCACCGCTCGTTGTCCGAGTCGAACGTGAACGGTTCGCCGTTTCGGTCGAAGTCGAACGAGTACGGGTTGCGGAACCCGTCCGCGACCACCTCCACCTGCTTATAGTCCGGCGACAACCGAACCAGCGCCCCCGCGATCGGGTCTTTCACGGGAGAGCGGTCGCCGCGAATCGTCTCCTTCTTCACGCCGGCCATGTTGCCGCAGAGCACATAGAGCCAGCCGTCGGAGCCGCGGCGCACCGCGTGCGCGTCGTGCTCGCCGCCGGTCTTCAGCGCGAGCAGCGTTTCCGGCGGTCCTTGGAGTTTGTCCTTCCCGGTGTAGCCCTTGTAGCGCTTCAGCCCACCGTCGCACACGACGAACAGCGAATCGCCCTCCGCGAACAGGCCCATCGGCCCCTGCTTCAGATCGGTGAGGATGTCAACGGCGCGATCCGCAACACCGTCACCGTCGGTATCTTCGAGCGCGCGAACGTAGCCCTTCCCCGCGACCAGCACGCGCCCTTCGGCGTCGATGGTCATCGTGTACGCGTCCGGCGCGAGTGGGTTGTCGGCGTACAGCCGCGCGGTGAATCCGGGCGGCAGTTTCACATCGAGCGCTGCGGGCGGCGCACCGGGCAGCGCGGCGAGCAGGAGAGCGGGCAGCATGCGTTCGGCCTCCGGGAGTCGCACCAGAATACCATTTCGCGCGGAATGTTGCACGAAACCGCCCGCGGCGCGCCCCTATTGAGGTAGTTGGCGAGCCACGGGGTTTATCCCCGTGGGCGTTCGACGCGCGAAACACCGCGGGGTTTATCCCCGCGGCTCGCTCACGCAGTTGGGAGAACGCACATGACCCGGCTCACGCTCCGCACGCTGCTCGCGTACATCGACGACACACTCGATCCGGCCACCGCCAGCGAACTCGGCAAGAAGGTGGCCGCGAGCGAAGAGGCGCAGGCGCTCATCGAGCGCATCAAGACCGTCACGCGCCGCCGCCGCATCACCACACCGGACGCCGCCGGCGCGGACGACACGACCGACCCGAACGTGGTGGCCGCGTACCTCGACAACGCCCTCGCGTCGGACGCGGTGAAGGACGTGGAGCGCACCGCGCTCGAATCGGACCCGCACCTCGCGGAAGTCGCGGCGTGCCACCAAATCCTGACGCTGATTCTCACGGAACCGGTGCGGGTGCCTCCAACGGCTCACCAGCGCATGTACGGCCTCGTGCCCGCCCCCGCCGGCGACCCGGTGCGCCAACCGAACAAGGCGCTCCCGGTCGGCGGGGCCGCGCCGCCCGCGGACACCGACACCGACCCGGAGGACACCGACGCGGCGCTCCTGTTCGGGATGAAACGGTACTCCGCTTCGACGCCGTGGGCCGAGCGGTTGCTGCTGTTCGGTGTCGCCGCGGTGCTCGCGCTCATGCTCACGGCGGGCACGTTCGTCTCGCTGTCGCGCGAGCCGGTGAAAGCGCCCCCGGTGGGCGCGGACGAGGTTGTTGCGGTGCGCGTGTCGCCCCCCCCGCCCGGTGTGCCGCCGCTGGAGCCGCCCCCGAAAGGAACCGAGTCGCCCGCGCCGAAGCCGGACGACACGAAGCCGAAAATGAAAGAGCCGGAACCGAAGCCGAGGGACAAGGAACCGGAACCGAAGGCGAAAGACAAGGACCCGGACCCGCTCCCGCTGCCGAAGCCGAAAGTGGCGTTCGATCCGGTGCCGAAGCCGAACAACGGTGCCGTGGTCGCGCTTCCCAAAGGCGAGCAGCGCGAGAAGGTCGGGCGCGTCGCACCCGCCACCACCGACGCGGAGCGCGGGGTGGCCGTCGCGCTCCGCGACGGGGCGTGGGTGGTCGTGCGCGCGCGCGAAAAAGAGGACGTGGTGCTGTACGCCGGCCAACCGGTACAGGCGCTACCCGGCTACAAAGCGACCGCGACGTTCGGCGCGCCGGGCGCGGAACTCGACGTTCACCTGTGGGGCAACCTGCCGGAGCAAGTGCCGATTCGCGCGTTCGAGGCGCGCGTCACGCCGCACCTGCCGCCGGTCGGGTTCGCGGCCGACCTCACGCTCCACACCGGGCGCATCTACCTGAAGCCGCGCGCCGCCGCGCCACAGAAGGTGCGCGTGCGCGCGGGCGACGACGTGTGGGACCTGACCCTCGCCGACGCCGGCACCGAGGTGCTCGTCGAACTCGTTTCGTGGTTCGACCAGAAAACGCCGTTCGCACCGCAGGAGGGCGAAAAGCCGCGGCTCGACGGGCGCATCGTGGTGGTGAGTGGTTCGGCGCGCGTGGCCGATCCGGTGCGCTCCAAGGCGTTCGGCCCGCTGGGGCCGCGCGCCGCGGTCGCGTGGGACAGCGTGACGGGAACCGGCGCGGAACCCCGCGCGGTGCCGGCCGACGAGCGCCTCACGCGCGCCGCACCGTTCGACCCGACGCCGCACGATCTCGCCGAAGCGCTGAACAAACTCGCGAACGAACTGACGCCCAAAGGCGGCGCGCCGAACCTGCTCAGCACACTTGGGAACCGCCTCAAGTCGTCGAAGGGCGATAGCGCCGCGGTGCGGGTCGCGGTGTTCGCGCTCGCGGCCATCGCCGGTGCCGGGGAAACCGAAAACCCGGCGCTCACCGCGCTCACCGACCTGCTCACGGACCCGGACAAGCACTGGACGACCGAACACGCGCTCGTGACCGCACTCACCGCGTACGTGGGGCGCGAGTTGCCGCACACCGCGGCCCTTCATGGGATGCTTGCGCGCAAACTCAAAGACGGCGCGGAAGGCGCGACGCGGTTCGCGGCGCTGGTGCGGGGGTACATTTCGCCGTTCGACCCGGCCCCGGCGCGCGTCGGCGACCTGCTGAACGTAAACGCGGGCGCGTTCATCGCGGACAAGGACCCCGCGGTTCAAGCCGCGGCGCGGTGGAACTTGCTCGCCCTCGATCAGGGGGTGTGGATCCCGCGGGCCGTCGATCCGGCGCGTTTGAGCAACGCTACGATCTTGAAGGAGTGGCCGGCGCGCTTCAGCGGGTCGAAGAAGTGAGAGCGGCCCGCGCACCAAGACGGGGCGCGGGCCGTTGAGCGGACGAAGTTACTTCGCGATCACTTCCACGTTCAGCGGCGCGAGGCTCACCACGCGCGCGCTGAACGCCCGCGAGCAATTCGGGCACTCCTGCGGCGACCAGACGCGCTCCGCACCGGGCCGCTGAAGGGGTAGCGACGAATTCACTTCCTGACCGCACGGCCCGGAGAACGCGACCAGCACGTATTCGCGGCCCGTAGCGGTGAACGTGCGCGTGCCGGACGGCAGCAACCGCGGCAGTTGCGGCGCGTCCGGCTTCAACGTGCGGTGCGGTTCGGACTGCCGCTGCGCGAGCGCCGCCCGCACTTCGGCCAGTTCGCTCCGAAGCGCCGCTATGTCCTTCTTCTGCTTGTTCAGTTTGTCCTTCATTGCCTTGAGCGCCTTATCGCCGTTCGCGCCCTGTGGGGCCGCGCGCCCCGGGGTGTGCCCGGCGGAGTCCAGTTTCGCCGCGAGTGCCAGAAACTGTGCGCTCAGCTCGTCCATTTTGGCGCGGTGCGCCTTTTCCATCTCGGCGAACCGCTCGGCGACGGCCTTGACGTGCGCGTCGTGCCGACCGTTCAGCTTCGCGACCTCGTCGCGCATCTCTTGCGACAGTTTCGCCATGTCGCTCTTGAGTTGGCCCAGTTGCTCCACCAGCGGGGCGTTCGCGACGCTCACCGCTTCGATGACGATCTGCCGAAGCGCCTCGGCCTGCATCGGGTTCAGACCGTACGGGGGAATCACCGCGGGCGGCACTTCGGTGGGCGCGCGATCGGTACCGTGCGGGGACGGGGCCAGCGGCGGGCGGGCGTGTTCGCTCGACTGCTCGGCCGGCTTCTGCCCTTGCTGTTGCTGAATGACGATGCCGGCGGCGGCGGGAATCCCGAGCGCGAGCACGGCGGCGAGTGCGGGGTTCATAATGCGTTCCTCAGAGGGGTGAGGGCGGCGCGGTGCGCCGCCGGATGCGAAACCTACTGTTTCACGGGCGCGAAGAACCACGCCTCGTTTAGCTTCACTAACTGCAGTCCGGTCGGGCTGCCGTTCACACTCACAGCGAGCGAACCCGCGGTTTCCGGGTTCAGTGCGAATTTGTAACTGCTGCTTCCAACTTGTTGTTTGAGTCGCGCGGTAATGCGGACGAGCGCCGACGAATCCAGTTCGCCCCATGTACTACGCGCGAACAGCAGGCGAATTTCGTCTTCGCTGCCGCCCGCCGCGAGCGCGAGCAGTTCGTCCACCGCGGCTTCCGGGCCGGTCGCGGGCGCCGACGCGCCCGACACCGCGCTCAGGTGCCCAATCAACCGCGACAGGTGCTCGCGCCCGCTCAGGGCGTGCTTCCAGTCGTTCTCCACGAGCTTCGCAACGGCGTTCTCAATCGCACCGGTCGGTTGGGCACCGGTGGTGCGCAGGGTTGCGGCTTTGTCCTTCAGGAATGCAACCCCGGCGTCTTGGGCCGCGAGGTTCGTAACGCACTGCCGGGCCAGTTTCGCGCGCTGTTCGCGGGGTAGCCGCGCGACGCCCGCGCGCCACGCGACGTGATCTGCGTCGGCCTGCCGCTGCTGCTCTTCGGCGCGCGCGTCGGTCGCGGAGATGCGCATTTCGAGGAACTCGACTTGCGTGCTCTCCACTTTGGTGGTGATCCAGTCGCAGGCCCGCAGCAGCGCCGGCGCGGCCTTCGCCTTGAACGGTTCCCACAACTCGGGGATAAACATCACCGTAATCGCCGCCCCGCCGAGCAGCAGGAGCAGCTTGCGGTGCGCGTACACGAGGTACAGCAGCAGCGCCGCGAGAACGATCAGCAGAATCATGTGTGAACCTCCTGTTGTTGGCGCACCGGCGGCGCGCTACTTGAGCTTGCCAAGCGACTTCGCCACTTCGACTTCTCGCTTGTACTGCGGGGTCAGATCGACGCCCGTAATGCGTTCCGAATTCTGCTTGTAGAAGGTCTCGTACGCGCGCAACCGCTTCTCCAGTGGCACCTGTACCGTGATGCCCTTGCTCGCCCGTTCTTGGGCCGCAAAGGGATACGAACTCACCGACTTGCCGTTCACCGATTCGTTGAATTGCGGGTTGCGCTTGAAGAACCCTTCCATCTCGCGGTGCAACTGTCGGTGCGTGGAAACGGGCACGTCGGTGAGGTACTGCGACCCGCGGGGCAGCCCGTTCCCGGCCTTGTACGGCAGCATGTGGTGCTTTTCGGTGCGCTCGTTCTTCGGGTTCGGCACCGGCTCCAACTTCGGCCGCGCGAACTCTTTCGCTTCCACCTTCGCGGCTTTGGTCTCGATCTTCGGTGCGGCTTGGGCCGCTTTGGTCTCGACCTTCGGCTCGACCTTCGCGGCCTTCGTTTCGACCGGTCGCGCCACGGGGCGCTCGACCGGTGGGGCCGCGGTCCCCTGCCCCGCGACGGCGGTCGCCAGCGCGACCGCGAATCCGAACAGTGTTGCACGCACGAACTGGCCCTCTGCGCGAAATGGCGGGTGCGGGCGGCGAGATCGCCCGCAAGAAGAGTACGGGAACCCCCTCTGCCGGTTCGCGCGTGTTCCGGGCGACGAGTGGTGTTCGACGGCGCGTTGCGCCGCCCATGCGCCGCCGGTGCGCGGTTCCGAGAGAAAACTCGGTTCCGAATCCGGCCCCGTGTCGAACCGTTGCGCGCCCGATGCGCGAAAATAATCGGCGGAAGCGCGTAGATGTTGGTGCCGGGGCGCGCGCCGCGCTCGTGGACACTTACCGAGGTGTTTGGTGTCGAATCAGAAACCGAATCGCGAGGCGCTCGACGCGCTCCGCGAGTTGTGCGGCTTGACCGAAGACGCCGCAATTGCCGCACTCGTCGATCTCATTCCGCACAAGAACACGCGCGTCGCGCTGGTGCGGTGCGCGAGCGATGTGTCTCCCAAAACGCTCAAGAGCGCCGCCGACTTCTTTAACAATCTGCTGCCGCTGAAACTCACTGCCGCGGACCTCGTGGACCCGCCGCCTCTTTTGCAAGCGGTCGTGCGCGGGGCGCGCGCGCGGGGCGCCGCACCGGGTGCCGCGCGCGCGCCCGCCGCGCTCGCGGTTCACAAATCGCAGAACGCCGCGCTCGCCGCCCTGTGCGACCACCCCGACCTCGACCGAGCCGCGCTCAACGGCGCGACCGTGCGCGTCGTCGCGTTCACGTTGGACAAGTTAATCGAACAGGTGCAGGCGGTGTTTCTGACCGAGTTGGAAATCGGGCACGTCGAACTGTACTTGGGCTGTGCGAGCGTCGCGCGCGACCTGCGGTCGGCGCGCCAACAGGAGTTGATCCACGAACTCACCGGGAAGATCGACAAGGAGTTGGCGAAGCACAACGAGGGGCCACCGCGGGGCGCGGGCGCGCCGCGCGAACCGGTGCGCGGTGACAAGATCAACGAGTACCGGTATCGCTGCGCGCCGACCTTCCAAGGCTGGCTGATTCCGAACGTCGTGGTGTGCGTGGCGCAGTTGGGCTGGTTCCCCGCGTTCCTCGGGCGCGCGGGGGACGACGACGTGCGGCGCCTCAAGAAGCGGTACGAGAAGAAGCACATCCACACCGACAACCCGCCGGACGAACACGCGCTGAACGGGTGGATGATGCCGCACACGCAAGCGTTCTACGTTCCCGGAGCCGACAACACCGACTTCCTCGCGCTCCAAGAGCAGTTCCAACTGTTCACGGACGCGCACTGGCTCGCCGAGTCCGCGGGTCAGTAGCGCAAGCCGCCGTCCGCGGGGATGCGGTTGTACACGCGGGTCAGGTCCGCGAGGCGGTCGATCAGTTCGCCGCGGAAGTCGCTCAGCCGGAACCGCCACGCCCAGTTACCGGTCGGCACGCCGGGGCGGTTCATCCGCGATTCGGTACCGAGGCTCAACACGTCTTGCAGCGGCGCGATCGCCAGCGCCGCCACCGACGCCCACGCGCCGCGGATCAGTTCCCACGCGGCGTCGCCGATCTGCTTGCCGAAGGTCATGTTCAGGTAGTTGCGGTCCCGGTCGTTCAGCGTCGCGTACCAGCCGTTCACGCTGTCGTTGTCGTGCGTGCCGGTGTACGCCGCGGCGTTCGGCACGAAGTTGTGCGGCCAGTGGATGTCGTTCGGGCCGTTCAGTGCAAACTGCAACACCCGCATGCCGGGCAAATCGAACGCGTCGCGCAGCGCGACCACGTCCGGCGTGATGACGCCGAGGTCTTCGGCGATCAGCGGCAGCCCGCCGAGCGCGGCGCGCAGCGCCTCGAACAGCTTCGGACCGGGGCCGGGCACCCACGTTCCGTTGCGCGCGGTCGCTTCGCCCGCCGGGATGTTCCACGCCGCCGCGAACCCGCGGAAGTGGTCGAGCCGAATGAGATCGACTTGCGCGAGCTGGCGCTTGATGCGGGCGCTCCACCACGCGAACCCGGTTTGCGCCATCCGGTCCCAGTCGTAAATCGGGTTCCCCCAGTGCTGGCCGTCCGGCGAGAAGTAGTCCGGCGGCACGCCCGCGACCACCTTCGGCGTGCCGTCCGTGTTCAACAGGAACTCGTCCGGGTGCGCCCACACGTCGCTCGAATCGAGCGCAACGAAGATGGGCGCGTCGCCGATCAGTTTCACCCCGCGGTCGGCCGCGAACGTGCGCAGCGCGGCCCACTGCCGGTCGAAGAGGAACTGCCCGAACTGGTGCATCCGAATTTCGGACGCGAGCGGTTTTTCCACTTCCGCGAGCGCGACCGGGTTCCGCGCCCGCAGGTCCGCGGGCCAGTGCGTGAGACCGGCCCCGCCGAGCGCGTCGCGAATCGCCATGAACTTCGAGTACCCGTCGAGCCACGCGGCTTCGGCGGCGCAGTAGGTATCGAAATCGGCCTTGAGGTGCCCGCCCTTCCCGCCGCGGAAGCCGTCCCACGCGGCCCGCAGCAACTTCGCCTTAAACGGCCCGACGCGGTCGAAGTCCACGCGGTCGTCGGGGAACGATTCGCCCGCCCACAGGTCGGCGCTGACGAGGCCGTCTTGCGCGAGCTGTTCGGGGCTGAGCAGGTTGATGTTGCCCGCGAACGCGCTGAACGACTGGTACGGCGAGTTACCGGCCCCGGTGGGGCCGAGCGGCAGAATCTGCCACCACGTCTGCTTCATCGCGGCGAGCGTTTCGACCCAGCGGTGCGCGATGGGGCCGAGGTCGCCGATGCCGAACGGCCCCGGTAGGCTCGTCGGGTGCAGCAGAATCCCCGACGAGCGCGGAACGAACGGAACCGGCATGGGATGAGCCTCAGAATGGTTCGGCGAGCGGCGCGACGTGAGTCCGCCGGTGCAGCGACACAAATACGATACGTCCGACGTGTTCGAATTGCGTTGCTTTACCGGCGGACTCACGTCGCGCCGCGCTACTTCCCCGTTTGCACCCAGCGCTTCCAAGCGGTTTCGGCGCTCGCCACGTCTTTCCAACCCAGCACCGCGAAGCCCTGCGCTTGAAGCGTCGGGTTCTGCACTTCCTCGCTCGGCTTCAGCGCGTCGATCACGCGCCCGAAGTCCGCAGCCTTCGGCCCGTAGGCGAGGAACTCCGCGAAGCTGTTCGTCAGCGCCTCGTTCTTCGCGCCGCTCCACACGTCTTCGGCCTTCGCGCCCTTCGCAACGGCGGCCTTCGCGGCGCTCTTGTAGGCGGTGTAGCGCTTCGAGTTGTTGCCCTCGGCGCGCATCGCGGTGACGCGGCCGAAGCCGTCGCGCAGCCACCCGGGCACCTCCTGCGAGCCGGTGCCTTTCGCCTTGAGCAGTTCTCCGTTCACGCGGGCGGCGGTGTTGAAGAACAGGTCCGCTTCGGTCTGCTTGCCGACCGCTTCCGCGGGATCGGCGAGCACCGGCGGATCGGACTTGAAATTCGTGTACGCGCCCTCGTCCGGCATGCCCGCGAACGCGCGCCGCACGAGCGCGCGAAACGCGGTCTGGTCCGGCATGTAGAACACCACGAGTTTGCCCTTCCACGCCTCGTCTTTGTCGTCGAACTTCGCGGCCTTGCGGCCCACCGCGTACGCCTTTTCGAGCACCCCCGCGAGCGCCTTCGCCTTGTCGTCGGTGAAGGTGCCGACCACCACGAAGTTCTCGCTCTCGAACACGCCGGGCTTCTCGACCTTCACCTTTTTAAGGCTCTCCAGCGCGAAGGCTTTGGCCTTCGTGCCGTCGATCTTGTCTTGTGCGTCGGCGCGGCCGAAGGCGACCGTGAGCGCGACGAGTAGTGCAAACGAAACGGCCATGCGAGTGCGAAGTGACATCGACGGAACTCCGGCGGGGAGCGGCGGGAACAGCGTGAGGAGATTATAGCTTCGCCGCGAGCGGAAAACGAAACCGGGCCGCGGGAACGAATCCCCGCGGCCCGGTCGAACGTCGGCTCCGGTCTACTTCCGAACCTGATGCGCGGAAGGCTCACGGCACCGCCGACTTGTTGGCGATCGCGACGCCGGCGGAATCGCGATCCGCGAGATTGTTCCAGACCGCCGGCGTCGCGATCGCCAACAAGTCGATAGCGGTGCTGGAACAGCCTTCCTCGCGTGGAGTGGCACAGAGTGCGCTCGGGCGACGCAACATCGCCCTGCTGCAAAGCAGCGAGCTAAACGCGAAGCCAACGTTGGGGGTGATGGTACGCGCGCGGCGGGGGTGGTGCAAGCACCGATGTGTGCGAAGGAGCGAACGCGGCGCGCATTACCCTCGCCCCGCGCCAGCGGGGCGAGGGTGGCGGCGCTTCGCCGCCGGGTGAGGGGCGCTAGGCGCGGAAGGGGTGACGCGAAACTGAGGTAGCGTTCTTCTCTTCGCGCGAAGCCCCACCATCCGTTGAGCGCCCCT
>Ga0169931_10000974_pt1 | contig 47491 bp, 45 predicted proteins | sample Kivu_15m_20L_FD_129675 | JGI IMG/M metagenome (GOLD analysis project Ga0169931, IMG submission 129675) | Freshwater microbial communities from Lake Kivu, Western Province, Rwanda to study Microbial Dark Matter (Phase II) - Kivu_15m_20L... | ecosystem: Environmental > Aquatic > Freshwater > Lake... | reverse complement strand
CCGAAGGCGCGCAGCACCTCGCCGCGTTCGAAGAGCGCGCCGTTCTGCGAGAAGTTGGGCAGCAGATGGTCGTGGATGCGGATCCAGACGTTGTCCCCGCTGCGGCGGGCGTTGGTGTACCAGAACCCGCCGTCGCGCTCATGGAAGTCGGCAACCGGCAGCTCGCCCCAGATGTTCTCGAACTGCACCCCGGTCATGCGCGTGTGAAGGAACGGCGTGTGGTACGGGTCCATCGAGTTCTCGCTCACCTGCAGCCAGTTGCAGGGCGAGTGGATCTGCCAGGGCACCATCTCGTTGTCCGGCAGGTCCATCACGTCCAGGTGTGGGAACGCTGGCTTGAGCGCCGGCGGGCCCAGGTAGGCGAAGATCAGACCGCGGAACTCGACCACCGGGTAGGCGCCGTGCACGACGCGGTCCTTGAGCACGCTGTCGCGCGGCTCACCGGGGGTCTCGAGCAGCCGGCCATCGACGCCGAACCGCCAGCCGTGATATGCGCAGCGGATACCCTCGTCGGCCGGCACACCGAACTCGAGCGACATGCCCCGATGCGAGCAGTGCTTGTGGACCAGCCCGTAGCGGCCCGCGCCGTCACGGAACAGCACCAGGTCCTCGCCGAGCACCCGCACCGCGAGCGGCGCGGCCCCGACGCGCTCGGTCATCATGATCGGGTGCCAGAACCGGCGCAGGTACTCGCCGCAGGGCGTGCCCGGCCCGACCCGGGACAGTTCGTCATCGATCGGGCGATCCTTCGGCTTGAAGTAGCCGCCGAAGGGCTGATGGGCGGTCTTGTGCATCTCACTCACGAACGATCTCCCAAGGCAAAGTGCGCGGGTTCGCCCCGGCCGTGACCCGGACCCAGGGCCCCGGTCGCGCACCGGGGACGTGCGCGGCCGACGTCCGGGCGGACCATCGGACGCACCCGCCGACAGTGCACAGATGTACCGCAGGCCGACCCGAACCGGAAGCACCCGCCGGGCCCGCGGTCCCGTTTCCGAAGGCGGCGACCGCGAAACGGTTCCGGATCCTGGACCGCCAACATCCGGCCGTGCCGCCGCCGCGGTCGCGGCCCGACGCTCCGGCGGCCGGTCAGGGCGCGGATATCGCACACGACGCGGCGGGCGCCGTCGGCGGGCCCGCGATCACGCCGCCGATGCCGGCGCCGGCCATCGGGCCATCACCTCGGCCGAGACCCAGGTCGCGTGAAAGCCGTGGGGAACGCGCCGCGGCAGCGGAATCCGGACCGCGGGCCCGTGCGCGAGCATCGGTCCACGGGCGTCGAACACCTGGATCTCCGAGCGCCGCTGCGGCGCGTTCCACGCAATCGTCACCAGCCAGCCGTCGTCCTCGTCGCGGGCACCGTCGCGTGGCGCGAATCCCGGCTCGTTGTAGAACCAGCCCGGGCCTTCACTGAACGCGACGTAGCCCCCGGTGCGCAGGTCGTACTTGACCAGGCCGGGAAAGCGCGGCGCCTCGCGCCCGCCCGGCGGGAACACGACGTGATAGGACCACCGGGTGCGCCGGCCCTGCCACGCCGCGTTGATCACGGGGAACTCGCTGTTCAGCACGTCGTCGACCACCCGCTCGCGGGTTCGGCCGGTGGCCAGGTCGAAGCGCCACTCGTGGACGGTGAAGTCGCGCTGGCGCCAGTGGATCGTGCGCTCGAGCCGGCGTGCATCGATCGCACCGTCGTCGGTACGGTGCAGCCGGTACGGGGTGCCGACCATCACCACCTCGGACCCCTCCTCCCAGGCGTTGACCACGTGCAGCATGTACGCGGGTGAGGCCTCGAACCACCGCACCTCGCTCGGTGCGCCGTAGCGCGGCACGAGCGCGAATCGGCTCGGCTGATCGGCGCGGAACGCGATCTTGTAACGGCCTGCGGCGCGCGCGGCCTCGTCCAGCCGCAGCGGAAAGTCGTGCAGCACGGTCCAGTGCGGCGTGACCGCCATGTCGTGCGGCAGCGGCGGATGGTCGATCGGCACCTCGATCGCGTGCCGGACCCGGTGGTCCGGACCGATCACGCCGCAGCGCAGGTACGGAGGCTCGGCGCCGTAGTCGAAGAACAGCAGCTCGCCGGTCTGCTCGTCCGGCCGGGCATGCGCCGAGATCCGGGTGGTCGATCCGCCGTGATCGACCGCACCCAGGGTCTCGAGCGTGATCGGGTCCACCGCGTACGGCAGTCCGGCGCGGTACCAGGTCGTGATCAGTCGGCCAGCGTGGTACTTCACGTCGGTGTTGCTGGTGTTCTTCAGCGGCTCGTCGGGCCGGTCGGCGCGCGGGGGTTCCTTCAGGCCGGTCCACAGCGCACGGCCGGCGCGCCGCTCCTCGTCCAGCCCGCGCGTGCGGATCCAGCGGTTGCGGTAGGACACGCGGCCCCGGTCGAAGCGCACCGCGTGCAACATGCCGTCGCCGTCGTACGCGTGGTACCGCCAGTGGGGCGGGTGGAACGCGTTCGGGCCGTTGCGCACGTACAGGCCGTTGAGGTCGGGCGGGACGGCCCCGGCTTCCGGCCGAAGGTCGTCGAACGCATCCTCGGCGAGGACCGGCGCGGAATTTCCGTCCAGCGCCGGGATCTCATGGTGCGGCAGGGTCTCGGTCGTGTCCATGCAGCTCTCGCGAGGGTGCCCGACGGCATGCAGTCTACGGGGGCCGATCCATCGACGCACGCGCGTTCACCGCTGCCGCGGGTTCGAGACGCCGCTTCGCCGCACCGCGCCCGATCCGGCCGGCGACCGGACCCTCGCGCGGCCGCCGGGCCTCAGCGCCCGGCCTGCCGGCCTCAGCGCCCGGCCTGCCGGCCTCGGGCCGCCGCCGCTCGGGCCGACGCCGTGACGCGCTGCCCGTCCGTGCGTGGCTGCAGCAGGCCGAACCACCAGCCGGCGGTGTGCGGATTGGATCCGAAGAACTGCAGCAGCGCGTCGGCCTCGCGCGCGTGGGCGGTACGCAGGGGCGTGCGGTCGTTCACCTCGGCCTCGTGGTGAAGGCCGTGGATCGCCTCGTGCAGGAAGATCACCGCGAGCTGGGTACCGGAGAGCATCGGATCCAGCTCGATGCGCCGGCGCTCCAGATCGGCCTGCCCGAACACACGAAGCCGCGTTGCGGTCTTGACGGTGAGCGTGCGCACCGTCCAGGTCGCGCGGCCGAGCACCACCCGCTGCGGCGCGCGGGTGCCGTGCCGCACGTGCGGACTGATCGCGCGCAGCAGCGCCCAGACCAGCTCGGGATTGCGCCGCGCGAGCTGCGACAGGCCGCTCGCGAGCGAGTGGGTGAGGTGCTCCTCGGTGCTCGCGTGGATCAGCGCCGCCTGCGAGTAGTGCACCAGACGTACGGTCGCGTGGACGAACGCGCGAAGCCACTGCGCGGGGGTCAGGCCCTCGCGCAGCAGGATGCGGCCGAGGGTCAGGTCGAGACACGCGTGACGGCGGCGCGCGGGCATCTGCTCGGCCGCGAGTTCGCGCACCCGCAGCGAATAGGGGCCGAGCTCCAGGTGCTCGGACAGCGCGAACGCTCTGAGCTGGGCGGTGTGCAGGATGGCGTGGGGGGGCACGGCGGTGGACTCCTTGGCCCCCATCATCGCCCGACTGGCGCCGGTTTGCCATCGCGCGGCACCGACGCAGGGCCTAGGCCGGACGGTCGCCGACCGCTTAACGCGGGTGGCGGCCGGATTTCGTCCGGCGGCCGACCGACCGACCGGCCCCGGGGCCTGGCCCGACGCTGGATCCGCCAGGGACACCCGACGGCTTCGGCGGCGTATCGGCCCTGGGGCCCGGGTCGACCCCGGACCTCGGAGCCTCCCGGGCGCCCGGGGGCGGGGTGTCCGGGTCCCTGGCGGTGCGCGGGCGGATCCTCGGATCGATCACAGGACCGTAGCGTGCGTCTCGTGGAGCCGGTACGCGGCGCGCCGTGACCGCGCGCGGCATAGAATCGTCCCACCGTTCTGCCCGAGAGGCCCCGCGATGCCACGCCCCTGTTCCCACACCCCGTGCCTCCGAGCGCTCACCGCCGCGACGCTGGCCGCGATGACCAGCGGCGCCGCCGCGCAGTCGCCGCCTCAGCAGGTCGTCCGCGGCCCGGTGGCCACCTACTGGATGACGGCCGACACCAGCTCAGGGCTCGGCGCGATGATGGGCGGCGGCGTCTCCGGCATGTTCGGCATGATGATGGGCCGCAGCCCCCAGGGCCCGATGCGCACGCTCGATCTTCGGCTCGGATCGTCCCAGGCGCCGTCCGGCGCGCCGCAGGCAGAGCACCTGATCCCGCCGACGATGCAGATGGGCCCGTCGCTGCCGCTGGTCACGCCGCAGCCCGCCCAGTCGGTGCGTCGCGCCGAGCCCGAACCCGAGGAGCGGCAACTCCCCGAGGGCGTCGAGCGCCCGAAGGGCCGGATGCTGATCTTCTGGGGATGCGGGCCCCAGGTCGGCCCGGGGCAGCCGATCGTCATCGACTTCTCGAACCTCGGCGCCGGTGCGCCGATGCCACGGATCGCCTCGCGCGAGGTTCGCGTGCCTCGGGTTCCCAGCTACGGCGCGAGCCGCGGCTACGGCGAATGGCCCAACGAGCGCGACCGGCAGGCTGTGGCCGTGCAGGCGTCGCTGCGCGGCGAGCACCAGGTGCGCGGCACCTACTCGCCGGAGATCCGCTTCATGGTGGACCGGCACGACTTCATGGGCGCGCTCGAGATCCAGCAGGCCCGAACCGGCGCGGCGACGCGGCTGAGCTGGGCGCCGGTGGACCGGGCAACCGGCTACTTCCTCTCTGCGATCGGCGGGCGCGAAGGTCGCGATGGGGGGGCGGACATGGTGCTGTGGACCTCGAGCGCGGTTCAGGACATGGGCGGCGCGCTGGTCGGGCACGTCCCCCCGGGCGAGGTCGCGCGGCTGATCCGGGAGAAGGTCGTGCTCGCCCCGGCGGTCACCGAGTGCACGGTGCCCGCCGAGGTCGTGCAGGCGATGCCGGCGGGCATGCTGACCGGCGTGGCCTACGGCGAGGAGCTGAACCTCGTGCACCCGCCCCGCCCGCAGGACCCGAAGGTGGCTTGGGAGCAGCAGTGGGTGGTCAAGCTGCGGCTGCGCTCGACCACGATGCTGCCGCTGGGCGAGGGCATGGGCGCGAGCGGGCGCCGCGGCGGCACGGCGCCGGCGGCCACGGGCGCACCCCCCGCGGGCGACGCCGCACCCGCCGGCAGCCCGTCGGCCGAGGGCGCGCCGTCGCAGGCGCCGGCCTCGCCGGTGGGTGGTGCAGCGGGTGCGGTCGAGCAGGGCGTGCGCGAGGGCATCAATACGCTGCGCAACCTCTTCGGCCGCTGAGGCTCGCCGCACCGGCGCGAGCGCGCGCTCCACACGGTCCGAACGTGCGTCGCCTGCTGCTCGTCTGGTGGTCGAACACCGGCGGTACCCGGGCGCTGGTCGAGGCGGCGGTCGACGCCGGTCGCGAGGCCTGCGCGGCGCTCGCCGATGCGTCCAGTGACCTCGAGCTGTGCGCGGTACGCTGCGACCGCGTCGCGCCGGCCGCGCTGCTGCGAGCCGACGCGTTCGTCTTCGCGACGCCCGAGTGCCTGGGCTCGGTCGCCGGGCCGATGAAGTCGTTCTTCGATCGCTGCTATTACCCGGTGCTCGATGCCCTCGCCGGCCGGGCGTACGCGACCCTGGTCTGCGCGGGCACCGACGGGCACGGTGCGATCCGGCAGGTGGACCGCATCGCCACGGGCTGGCGGCTCAGGCGCGTGGCCGAGCCCTGTCTGGTACTGACCGGCGCCCAGACGCCCGAGCAGATCGCAGCGCCCAAGCATCCGGACGCGCAGGCGCTCGCGCGCGCCCGCCGCTTCGGCGCGACACTGGCCGCGGGGACGCTCGCCGGGGTCTGGTGAGTCAGCCCGGCTGCAGTTCCGGGGCGCCCTGGGCCGGTACCTCGTCGCCGAAGCGGGTGCCGACCGCCCGGGCCGCCGCAACCAGCGGGTGGTCGGGCGGTACGGTGCGCAGCACCGAGATCGCCTCGGAAATCGGCACCGTGACGATATCGGTGCCCCGCAGCGCCACCATCACGCCCGAGTCGCCGCGACACGCGCACTCGGCTGCAGCCACGCCGTAGCGGGTGGCGAGGATGCGGTCGTATGCGGTCGGCGACCCGCCGCGCTGCAGGTGGCCGAGCACGGTGACCCGCGTCTCGAGCCCGGTGCCCTCCTCGATCGTGCGCGCGACCACCGCCCCCACGCCACCGAACTGACGCGCGTCCGTCCGCTTCTGGTCAAGGCTGCGCAGCACCTGACCGCCGTCGGGCAGGCGCGCGCCCTCGGCCACGCACACGATCGAGAACCGGCGCCCGCGCTGCGCGCGCTGGCGCACGTGCCGGAAGACCGCGTCCCAGCGGAACGGTATCTCGGGGATCAGGATCGTGTCCGCGCCGCCGGCCATCCCGCCGGCGAGCGCGATCCAGCCCGCGTACCGGCCCATCACCTCGATCACCATCACCCGATGGTGCGACGAGGCCGTGGTCTGCAGCCGATCGATCGCCTCAGAGACGATCGACACCGCCGTGTCGAAGCCGAAGGTGGTGTCGGTGGCGCCGAGGTCATTGTCGATGGTCTTGGGCACGCCGACCACGCGGATCCCGAGCGCCGCGAAGCGCTGCGCGATGTGCATCGAGCCGTCGCCGCCGACCACCACGAGCCCGTCCAGCGCGGCCTCGCGCACGCGCTCGAGCGTACGCTGCGACACGTCGGCGATCGCGACTGACCCGTCCGCGCTGCGCACCGGAAAGTGCCACGGATCGCCCTTGTTGGTGGTGCCGAGCACCGTCCCGCCCTCGGCGATGAGCCCGGCGACGTCGCCGTAGCCCAGCTCGCGCATCCGGCCCTCGTAGAGACCCTCGAAGCCGTCTTCGATGCCTACGATCGTCGCGCCGTATCGGCCGACGGCTGTACGCGTGACTGCGCGGATCACCGCGTTCAGGCCTGGGCAGTCCCCGCCACCGGTGAGCAGGCCGATCCGAAGGGCGCGCGTCGACATCGTCGGAGCTCCGCGAACGTGTGATGGTGCGAACATCCTAGCTCGGAAGGCCGAGGTCGCGCCCGGCGCGAGGGTGCGACCGTCGCGCATGCTAGGGTGCGTGATCCGGTTCGCGTCCGAGGTCAGAGCGATGCTTCGCCCCGATTCGATGCCGCCACCCCGCCGCCGCGTTCTGGTCGCGCTTGTCGGTGTCGTCCCGGTCATCCTGCTGCCCGCGTGCGCGCGGCCCGCGTCCTCGCTCGAGGGTATCTCGCTCGAGGTACACGACGGCGACTCCTTCGCGTTCCGCTCGGCGGATGGGGCGCGTATGCGCGTGCGGCTGTCCGGCATCGACGCGCCCGAGCACGACCAGCCGTACGCCGAACGCTCGCGCCGCAGCCTACGCGAATTGCTTCGCGACGCGCGTGTCCGGCTCGAGCCGGTCAAGCGCGACGTCTACGACCGGCTGGTCGCGCGTGCGAGCACGCGCCGCGGTGACGCCCCCGAGTCGGACGTCGCGCTCGCGCAGCTTCGAGCCGGTCTGGCATGGCACTTCACCCGCTACCGCGACGACCAATCGGCCGCAGACTTCGCGCTGTACGCGCGCGCAGAACAGCAGGCTCGCGCCGCGCGCATCGGATTGTGGGAGGACGCCGTGCCGGAGCCGCCGTGGGCGTTCAGGCAGCGGATGCGTCGCCGCGAGACCGATCGGGCGCCAGGGCCGCCCCCGGCGGCCCGACCGCCCGCGGGGTGAGTGTCGAGAGCCGGTGTCGCCACGGACGCACCCGGTGCCGGTGAGGCCGGTCGGCGGCCGGCCAGCTCACGGTCACGCCGGTACACCCGGCACGGCACGCCTGCGCCGTACCGTCTCGTAGAGCACGACCCCGGCGGCCACCGACACATTCAAGCTCGCGACCCGCCCGGCCATCGGGATCGACACCAGATGGTCGCACCGCTCGCGCGTCAGGCGGCGCAGCCCGACGCCCTCGGCGCCCAGCACCCAGGCGACCGCCGGCGGGATCGCGACGTCGTACAGCGTCTGCGCCGCGGCGTCGGCCGTGCCGATCACGACGAGGCCTCGCTCCTGCAGTGCGTCGATCGTCCGCGCAAGGTTGGTGACCATGACGTACGGCACGCTGTCGGCTGCCCCGCTGGCGGTTTGGATCGCCGCCTCGTTGAGCGGGCAGGCATGATCCTTGGGCGCGATCACCGCGTGCACGCCGGCACCGTCAGCCACCCGCAGGCAGGCACCGAGATTGCGCGGGTCGGTCACGCCGTCGAGCAGCAGCAGCAGGGGGGCGTCGCCCAGCCTGTCGAGCACGGCTTCGAGCGTGACCGATGGGGGGCGCGACTCGACGAGCGCGACCACGCCCTGATGACGCCGGTTGGGGCACAGCCGGTCCAGCCGAGCCGCGTCCACGCGGCGTGCCTCGACGCCGAGGCGCTGCGCGAGCCGCAGCAGCTCGCGCATGCGAGCGTCGTCCCGTTGGGCATCGGCGTACAGCGCCCTCACCGTGCCGTCAGTCTGGCGCAGCCGGGCGGTGACCGCATGGAAACCGTGAAGCAGCATCCCTGAATCAGCGTCGCCGCTGCCGCGTCCGCTTGCCTCCGCGCGGCTCGGGGCGCGCGCCGCCGCGTCGCTTGGCGGCCTGACGCTCGGCGCGGGCGCGGGCGGCAGCCTCGCTCTTCGGGGCCGCTGCCTTCTTGCTGCGTCCCGCAGCCGGCTGAGGCGGGCCGAGATCGGGCAGGCCAGGCACCGGTGGGATGCGCCGCTCCAGGCGCGGCGCCTCGGTGCGTACCAGCCGGAACTCGATGCGCCGCGCCTCGAGGTCGACTCGGGAAACCTGAACGTCGACCTCGTCCGTCAGCCGATAGCGACGGCCGGTGCGTTCGCCGCGAAGCTCGTGTGCGGCCTCGTTGTATTGAAAGTACTCGCTGCCGAGCTCGGACACGTGCACCAGCCCCTCGACGAACAGGTCGTTGAGGGTGACGAACACGCCGAAGGTGGCCACGCCGGTGACTCGGCCGCGAAACTGCTCGCCGACGCGCTCACGCATGTATTGGCACTTGAGCCAAGCCTCGACGTCGCGCGATGCGTCGTCTGCACGGCGCTCGTGCGCCGAGCAGAGCGTGCCCAGCATCGTCCAGCGGTCGATCTCCTCGCGCTGCCCCGCGCTCATCTGCGCGCGGGCCGAGACGCGCGCCTCGACCCGCGCCCGAGCCGCGTCCGACAAGGCTGCGGCAGCGCCGCCGCGCCCGCGCGGCGGCGAGCGGACCGGCGCGTCCGCGGCGGGCGCGGGCGGCGCATATCGGTCTCCGTGCAGCAGCGACTTGATCACCCGATGGGTCAGCAGGTCCGGATAGCGGCGGATCGGCGACGTGAAATGGGTGTACGCCTCGTACGAGAGCCCGAAGTGGCCGACGTTGTGAGGCGAATAGACCGCCTGCTGCATCGAACGCAACAGCATGGTCTGCAGCAGCCCGGCGTCCGGTCTGCCGGCGATCTGACTGGCGAGCGCGGCGTAGTCCGCCGGGCTCGGATCGTCGCCCCCGCCCAGCGAGAGTCCGAGCCCTTGCAGGAACTCGCGAAGCAGCGCGAGCCGCTCGGGGGTGGGGCCCTCGTGGATCCGGTACAGCGCAGGGTGCTTGCTGCGGGCGAGAAAGTCCGCCGCGCAGGTGTTGGCCGCGAGCATGCACTCCTCGATCAGCTTGTGCGCGTCGTTGCGGCTGCGCGCCACGATCCGCTCGATGCGACCTGCCGCATCGCAGACGATCTTCGTCTCGACCGTCTCGAAGTCCATCGCCCCGCGCTCGCCGCGTGCCCGGACCAGCGCCCGGAACAGGTCGTACAGATGCTGCAGATGGGGGACCAGCTCGGCCCGGCTGCGTGCCACCGTGGGATCGCGCCCCGACAGCACCGCCCAGACTTCGTCGTAGGTCAGCCGCGCCGCCGAGAACATCACCGCCTCGTAGAACTGATACGCCTTCACCTGCCCACGCGGGTTGACGACCATGTCGGCCACCAGCACCAGCCGCTCGACCTGCGGATTCAGCGAGCACAGCCCGTTGGAGAGCTTCTCGGGCAGCATCGGGATCACGCGACGCGGGAAGTAGACCGACGTCGCCCGCTCGAGCGCATCGGCGTCCAACGCACCTACCGGTCCGACGTAGTGCCCGACGTCTGCGATTGCGACCAGCAGCCTCCAGCCGCCGCCGCGCCGTCCGGTCCCGGGCATCGGTTCGCAGTAGACCGCGTCGTCGAAGTCGCGTGCATCCTCGCCGTCGATGGTGACCAGCGGCAGGTCGCGAAGATCGACGCGGCCCTTGAGGTCGGCGGTGCGTACCTGCGCAGGCAGGCGCTGTGCTTCGGCCAGCGCCGCCTCGGAGAACTGATGCGGCACGTCGAACTTGCGCACCGCGATCTCGATCTCCATGCCAGGGTCATCGATCGCGCCGAGCACCTCCACGACGCGGCCCATCGGTGGCGAGTGCCCGTTGGGCGGCTGCACGATTTCGACGGTCACGACCTGGCCCGGCGTCGCCTTGGCAGCGTCCCCCGGCGCGATCACGATGTCGTGCTTGATCCTCTGGTCCTCGGGAACGACCACCATGACGCCGCGCTCGACCAGCAGCCGCCCGACCAGCCGGCGGTGCCCACGGTCGGTCACCTCGACGATCGCTCCCTCCGGCCGGCCGCGGTGATCGACACCCACGCGCTTGACCAACGCCCGGTCGCCATGCATCGCCTTCTGCATCTCACGCGGGGCGAGAAACAGATCCGGCCCGCCGCCGTCCGGTACGAGGAAGCCGAACCCGTCGCGGTGTCCCACGATGCGGCCCGCCACCAAGTCGAGCCGGCTCGCCAGCAGCAGCACGCCCTTACGGTTGGGCAGCAGCAGGCCGTCGCGCTCCATCGCAACGATCCGCTGCTCGAGCGCGGGGAAGTGCCGTTCGGGCACCTGCAGACGGGCGCCGAGTTCCTGCGGCGTGAGCGGCGCGTCAGCGCTGCGAAGCGCCTCGAGGATTTCCTCGCGGGCGGGAGGCGTCCAGGCCCGGGTCACGGTTTGACAGAACGGTTCATGCGGTTATACTGCCCGCCTTCCCGCGGGTCGGAACTGGCGGGGCGCGCCCAGATGGCGGAATTGGTAGACGCACTAGGTTCAGGTCCTAGCGCCAGCAATGGTGTGGAGGTTCGAGTCCTCTTCTGGGCACCAAGCTGCTGACGAAGGCCCCGCGACGCGGGGCCTTCGGCTTTCTGGAGTCCGTCGGTTCGGGTCAGTGCGCGGCGGGCGTTCAAAGCGCCCACCGTGCCTTGAGGTCGCTCGGCCGCAGATGGTCGTACTCCTCGAACGGCTGATGAATCCAAGGGTTTGTCGGCAGGTGTTCGACGTAGAAGTCGGGCTCGGCCACCGACTGGCCCTTGCGCCAGATTACCGCTGACCGGATCTCGACGACCTGCGGAAAGCGGGTCTTGAGCGCTGGGATCACCTCCACGAGCGTCGCGCCCGAGTCGACCAGGTCGTCGGCCAGCAGCCAGCGGGTGCCCGGCAGCGGTTCGGCGCTGCTCATGTGCTCGGCGATCATCAGCCGACTCTGCATGGTGCCTGCAAAGTCACGATACGAGCTGGTGAACAGCACCCCCAGCGGGCGACGGAACAGTCGAGAGAGGGCGTCGCCCACCCTCAAGCCGCCTCGCGCCAGGCAGACGATCGCGTCGAAGCTCCAGCCCGAGTCGTGAATGCGGACCGCGAGCTTCTCGATCAGCCGGTTGTACTCGTCCCAAGAGACGTGCAGGTCTCGCATCGCGGCGGCCTCAGGCTTGGAAGGGGTGACGCAGCATGATGGTTTCGTCCCGGTCGGGGCCTGTCGAGACCATGTCGATCGGCGCGCCCACCAGCTCCGAAAGCCGCCGCAGGTAGCGCTGAGCCTCTGCCGGAAGCGCGCGCCAGTCCCGGACGCCGACCGTCGACGCCGACCAGCCGGGCAGCTCCTCGTACAAGGGCTCGCAGCCGGCCACGTCCTCGGCGCCGAAGGGCAGAAGGTCGACCGGCTGGCCCGCCCGCCGATAGCCGGTGCAGACCTTGACCGTCGGCAGCCCATCGAGCACGTCGAGCTTGGTCACGCACAGCCCGCTCACGCCGTTGATCTGAATCGAGCGGCGCATCGCCACCGCGTCGAACCAGCCGCAGCGACGCGGCCGTCCGGTGACCGAACCGAATTCGTTGCCGACCTTCGCGAGATGGGTACCCGTCTGGTCGAACAGCTCAGTGGGGAACGGTCCCGAGCCGACCCGCGTCGTGTAGGCCTTCGCGATACCGAGCACGTAGCCGAGCTGCTGCGGGCCCACGCCCGCCCCGGCGGCCGCTGCCCCGGCGATGCAGTTGCTGCTGGTCACGAACGGATAGGTGCCGTGGTCGATGTCCAGCAGCGCGCCTTGGGCGCCCTCGAACAAGAGACGATCGCCGCGCCGGGTCGCGGCAGCGAGTTCGGCGGGTACGTCGGCGACCATCGGTGCGACGCGGGGCGAGAGCCGCAGCGCGTCGTCCACCACCTGGTCGGCATCCAGCGGGGCTACGCCGAAATAGCGCTCCAGGACGAAATTGTGCAGGTCGAGTACCTCGTGCACCTTCGCACGCAGGATCTCGGGCGCGAACAGGTCGCGCACGCGCACCGCCCGACGGGCCACCTTGTCCTCGTACGCCGGCCCAATGCCGCGGCCCGTCGTTCCGATCTTCGCCTCGCCCCGGCGCGCCTCACGGGCTCGGTCGAGCGCCACGTGGTAGGGCAGGATCAGCGGGCAGGTGCCGCTGATCCGCAGGCGATCGCGCACCGCGACCCCAGCGCGCTCCAGCTCGTCGATCTCGCCGAGCAGCGCGTCCGGCGACAGCACCACGCCGCTGCCGATCCAGCAGGTCACGCCCGGGCGCAGGATGCCGGACGGAATCAGGCGCAGCACCTGCTTGCGGCCCCCGATCACCAGCGTGTGACCCGCGTTGTGCCCGCCCTGGAACCGCACCACTCCCTGCGCCTGCTCGGTCAGCCAGTCAACCACCTTGCCCTTGCCCTCGTCACCCCACTGAGTGCCGATGACGACGACGTTCCTGCCCATCACTCCTCCTCCATCGGCCGGAGGACCCAGTTCCCGTCGGTCCGGACGAGCTCGCGATCGCACTGGAATTCCTGTTGCTCGTGCTCGTGCCCCGGCAGCACCTGCACGACGATCTCGCCGCGGTCGCGCAGCGCGCGCACCGCCATCGCGAGAGATGCGTCCAACGCCCACGGCGCGCGGATCGCTGGGCTCGGCGGGGCATCGGGCACGAGCTGAGCGAGCTCGCGCAGCTCGATCGAGAAGCCAGTCGCCGGCCGCGCGCGACCGAAGACCGCGCCGACGTTGTCGTAGCGGCCGCCGCGGCCGACCGCGTCGGGCACGCCGTCGACGTAGGCGGCGAAGATCACGCCGCTGTGATATCGGTAGCCCCGCGCGTCGGCCAGGTCGACCGCGACCTCCAGCGCCGGCCCATCGCCGCCGTTCATTCGGGAGAGCGCCTCGGCGAGGCGCTCGAGTTCGTCGAGCGACGCGTCGATCTCAATCGCTGCGGGCAGCTCGGCCCGCGCGCGGGCGATCACGTCGCGGGCCGGACCGAACAGCCCGGGCAGCGCGAGCAGCGCACGGCGCATCGGCCCGTCGACCACCCCCTCGAGAAGCGTGCGAAGCGCGGGCGCATCCTTGGCCTGCAGCAGCGGGAACACGTCATGCTCGATCGCCTCCGGGACCCCCGCGAGCAGCGCGCGCACCAGCCCGACGTGACCGAGGTCGACCCGAACCCGCTCGACCCCAGCGACCTGCAGCGACCTCAGCAGCAGGTCGACCACTTCGAGGTCGGCCTCCAGACCGGCGTGACCGTAGAGCTCAGCCCCCGCCTGCTGCGGCTCGCGAGTCGACAGCGGACCCGAGGGGCGTGCGTGCAGCACGCTGCCCGAGTAGCACAGTCGCACGACGCCCGAGCGATCGAGCAGGTGCGCGTCGATCCGGGCAACCTGAGGCGTGATGTCAGCACGCAGGCCCATCGTGCGGCCCGACAGCTGATCGATCAGCTTGAAGGTCTTGAGCTCGAGATCGCGGCCGCTGCCAATCAGCAGGGAGTCCAGGTACTCGATCAGCGGCGGAGCGACCAGTTCGTAGCCGTAGGTGCGGTACAAGTCCAGCAGGTGCCTGCGCAGCATCTCGATGCGTCTGGCCTCGCTCGGCAGCACATCGGAGATGTTCTCGGGCAGGAGCCAGCGGGGCATGAGCGGGTCGGGCGCGCGCGGGCGCGCTCAGGCCGCGACGAGCAGCAGCAGCAGGCCCGCCACGGTCGCGCCCATTCCCATGAACCGGATCTGGCCGTCGCGCATCGCCGCGATGCGCCGGACCGTGTCCCGCCACCGCGCGGGCGAGAGCAGCGGCATGAGGCCCTCTGCGATCAGCATCAGACCGAGAGCGACCAGAAGGTTTGCCGCCATGGGCTACTTACTCCGCGACCCGGGTGCGCCGGAGCCGCGGAAGTGTCGGAAGAATTCCGAGGAGGGGTCGAGCACCAGCACGTCGCCACGGCTCCGGAAGGTGGCGCGATACGCCTCCAGGCTGCGATAGAAGCTCGCGAACTCAGGATTCTGGCCGAACGCCTCGGCGTAGAGCTGAGAGGCGCGGGCGTCACCCTCGCCCTTGACCTGCTGCGCGTCACGGTAGGCTTCGGCGATGATCACGTCGCGCTGACGGTCGGCGTCGGCGCGGATCTTTTCGGACTCGGCCGCGCCGGTGGCGCGCCGTTCGTTGGCCACCCGCTTGCGCTCGGACTGCATGCGATCGAACACCCGCTCCGATACCTCGGGCGCGAAATCGACGCGCTTCAGCCGCACGTCGATGATCTCCGCTCCGATCTGCTTGGCGTCCTCGTTCATCTTCGCCACGACCGCGTCGAGCAATTCCTGGCGCTTGCCCGAGATCACGTCGGCGACCGTCTTGCGCGCGATTTCGTTGTTGAGCGAATCGCGAAGGCTGCGCTGCAACCGGTCGCTCGCGATCAGTTCGCTGCCGCCGACCGACACGAAGAAGCGGCGAGGATCGGCGATCCGCCACTTCACGAAGGTGTCGATCTGAACGTTCAACTTCTCCGAGGTGATGAAACGGTCCACGTCGGCGGTGTCGATCGTCAGGATCCGATTGTCGAAGTACTGGACGTTCTGAAACGGCGGAGGCAGCTTGAAGTGCAGGCCCGGCTGGGAGATCACCCGCTTGATCTCGCCCAGAGCGAAGACGACCGCGTATTGGCGCTGATCGACGACGAACAGCATCGTGGAGGCGACTCCCAGCAGCACCAGCAGCCCGACCAAGAAGGGTACGACCCGATTCATCGCGCGGCTCCTCAACGACCCGAATCGCGGTCGCGGTTGCGCAGGCCCTCGCGCACAGGGCTCGGCACGGGCTGCGGCACCGGCGCGTCGACCCGCCCCTCGCCCGGCCCACCCGCGGCAGCGCGCGTATCGGCGGCCGCCTGACGCATCAACTGGTCCAGTGGCAGGTACAGCAGGTTGCTGTTCGAGCGCGAGTCGACATACACCTTGCTGGTATTCGCGAAGATCTGCTGCATGGTCTCGAGATAAAGGCGCTCGCGGGTCACCTCAGGCGCTTTCCGGTACTCGACCAGCACCTGCTTGAAGCGCGACGCGTCACCCTCGGCGGTGGCGATCGTCCGCTGCTTGTAGCCGTCGGCTTCCTGCTGCAGGCGGCCCGCGGTACCGCGCGCCTTCGGGATCACGTCGTTCGCGTAGGCCCGTCCCTCGTTGATCAGCCGTTCACGGTCCTGTGCCGCCTTGTTCGCGTCCTCGAACGCCGCCTGCACCTGCTCGGGGGGCTGAGCCTGCTGGATCGTGAGGTCGACGATACCGATGCCGGCGCGGTAGCGGTCCGCAATCGACTGCGCGAGCTTCAGCGCATCACGGGCAACCGCCTCCTTCTCCTCGTAGAGCACACTGTCGATGCTGGTGCGGCCGATAGTCTCGCGCATCGCAGTCTCGGCGGCCTGGCGGATCAGTTCCTCAGGGGCGCCGCCGGGGTTGTTGTTGAACAGGTAGGCCTTCGGGTCGGTGATGCGGTACTGAACCGCGAACTGCAGATCGACGATCGCCTGGTCGCCGGTCAGGATCAGCGATTCCCGAGGCACCTTGTTCTTCACGTTGGTACGGTAGCCGACTTCGACTTGACGCAGCCGCTGCACGTCCACGAGCTCGGCGGTCTCGACCGGATACGGCAACCGCCACTTGAAACCGGCGGTCTCGACCATCGTCCGGAATTCGCCGAACCGCAGGATCGCGGCCGCTTGCCCCTCCTGCACGATGTAGAAGCCGCTGCCTAGCCAGAGCAGTAAGGCAATGCCACCGATCAGGCCCAGACCCGCGCCGGCACCCTTCATCGACGGATCTCCCGACCCCGACGCCCCCCCTCGCGGAGGCTCCCCGCCTCCCTTGCCGAACATCCGGTTCAGCCGGCGATTGAAGTCGCGCCACAGTTCGTCGAGGTCGGGAGGGCCGTCGCCGCCCCCGCCCCCTCCGCCCGGCCGCTGAGGCGGCCGCGACTCGTCCTGGCTACCGGAGCCGCTGCGCCCCCAGCCGGGGTCATTGAGCGACAGCAGAGCGCGAATTCGGATCCACATCTGGCGTGCCGTTGGGAAGATGCTGAAGCAGGATGCCGGCCGGGTCTGCCGCCGGCGAGCTCGGTGCCGCGCCGACCGCGGCCGCGAGGGTCAATGCTTCGCAGACTGACCCGTCGCGCGCCGCACGCCTTGCCGCGTCCTCGAGCGCTCGCCGAAGGAGGTCGAGACCCGCGCCCGATCGGGCACTCACGGACAAGCATTCGATCGTACCACAGCCGTCGTACTGGACGTCGGGAGGCAGCCCCGCAGCGTCGATCTTGTTCCAGACCCGCCATTGCGGCACCCGGTCCGCGCCGATCTCGGCCAGGACCCGCTCGACCTGCGCGACCTGCTCGCTACGATCGGCGGCCGACGCATCGACGACGTGCAACAGCAGATCGGCGTCGGCGGTTTCCTCGAGCGTCGCGCGGAACGCGGCAACCAACTGGTGAGGCAGGTCGCGGACGAATCCAACCGTGTCGGAGAGCACGACCTCGACGCCAGGGGCGAGCTCGAGGCGCCGGGACAAGGTGTCGAGCGTGGCGAACAGCTGGTCGGCCGCATAGGTGCCCGCGCCGGTGAGCGCGTTGAACAGCGTGGACTTGCCGGCGTTGGTGTAGCCCACCAGAGAGACCTTCAGTACCTCACCCCGTACGCGCGCGCGTCGACGGGTACGCCGCTGGCGCTCGCTGCGATCCAACCGTTCCCGGACCTGCTTGATCCGCGCCCCGATCATTCGACGGTCCATCTCGAGCTGGGTCTCGCCGGGGCCGCCGCGCACGCCAATGCCACCTCGCTGGCGCTCCAGGTGGCTCCAGGCGCGGACCAGCCTCGAGGACTGATGCTGGAGCCGGGCGAGCTCGACCTGGAGCTTGCCCTCGGTGCTGCGCGCCCGCTGCGCGAAGATCTCCAGGATCAGCTCGGTCCGGTCGAGCACCCTCACCTGCCACAGCCGCTCGAGATTGCGCTGCTGGACCGCCGAGATCTCGTGGTCGAAGAACACGGTCATCGCTCCGGATTCGCGCAACAACACCGCGACCTCCTCGGCCTTGCCACTGCCGACGTACAGTCCCGGGTCGGGCCGCGGCCGATGGCAGACGAGGCGGCCGACCGGCCGGTGGCCTGCTGCTGTCGCGAGGGCCGCGAGTTCGTCGAGCGAACCGTCGTCCAGGCGATCCCTGCCGAGTGCGACGCCGACCAGTAGGGCTGCTGCGGAGGAGGCGGACGGCGCGTTCAGCTTTCGGGACTCTCGGGTTGGAAATTGACAGCACGCGCGGGCACGACCGTCGAAATCGCGTGCTTGTAGACCATCTGCGTGACGGTGTTGCGCAGGAGAACGACGTACTGGTCGAAAGCCTCGATCTGTCCTTGCAGCTTGATGCCGTTGACCAGGTAGATCGACACCGGCACGTGCTCCTTGCGAAGCAGATTCAGGAACGGGTCTTGTAGTAGTTGCCCTTTGTTGCTCATGGCGGCTCCGGAAGTCCAGTGACGATGGGGGCTCGTCATCAGGTTTCAACACCCTGGCCTCGTGAATGTACCCAAATCGATGGGCCAAGGCCAGCCGAGGGGATTCGCGTGCCTCGCGCCCACGTTCAGCGGGCGTAGGGGTTCTTGGAGGTACGGAACTCGACGCGCAGCGGGGTGCCCGCGAGCGAGAACCGTTCACGGAACCAGCCCTCGAGGTAGCGTCGGTACGAGTCGGTGACCCGATCGAGCGCGTTGCCGTGGATCACGACCACGGGCGGGTTCTGCCCCCCCTGGTGCGCGTAGCGCAACTTGGGCCGGATCGGACCGCGACGCGCAGGCTGCTGGCGCTCGACCGCCTCGAGCAGCGCACGGGTGAGCCGAGGTGTCGACAGCCGTGCGGTCGCGGCCGCAAACGCCTCGTCGACCGACCGCATCAGCGCAGTGACGCCCCGGCCGTCGGTCGCCGTGACGAAGTGCGTGCGGGCGAACGACAGGAACCCGAGCTTGTGCGAGAGTTCAGCCTTGATTCGATCGCGTCGATCGACATCTGCGAGGTCCCACTTGTTGACCGCGATCACCACTGCCCGTCCCGCCTCGAGTACGAAGCCCGCAATGTGCGCGTCCTGCTCAGCCACGTCCTCGGAGGCGTCCAGCATCAGGACACACACGTGGCTGTCTTCGATCGCCTGAAGCGTCTTCACGACCGAGAACTTCTCGATCACGTCGGTGACCTTGCCACGGCGTCGCACGCCCGCGGTGTCCACCAGGGTGTACTGACGGCCTGCTCGATCGAAGTCGACCGCGACCGCGTCCCGGGTGGTGCCGGGGACGTCGAATGCGATCATCCGAGGCTCCCCCAGCAGCGTGTTGATCAGCGTCGACTTGCCCACGTTGGGACGCCCGACCACTGCGATCCTCACCCGTCGCGCCCGCGCGGGCGGGTCGCCGGTGGGCGACGGCGTGGGGGGCGCGCCGGCATCGGGCGCTTCGGTATCCGGAGCGTCGGCGTCGAGCCCATCGGCTCCGGCTTCGCCCGAGTCGGCGGTCCAGGGCACGCCGGGGGCGGTCGCCCTGTCCGCCTCCAGATCGTGTCGCGCGGGGGCGGCGTCCTCGCCGGAGGTCGAGGCGATCGCCCCCGGCAGTGCCTCATCGAACAAGGCCCGCACGCCGTCGCCGTGGGCTGCCGATATCGGGTGAGGCCGCCCGAGGCCGAGCGACCAGGCATCGGCCACGGCCTGATCCCGCGGCATGCCTTCCGTCTTGTTGACCGCGACCACCACCCGCGCTGCCGTCCGCCGAAGTTCGTTCGCGATGTCCTGGTCGCGTGCGGCGAGGCCCTCGCGTCCGTCGACCACGAAGACCACCAGATCGGCCTCGACGATCGCCTGACGCGCCTGACGAGCCATCTCGGCCGCGATGCCAGCGGTCGCGACCGGCTCGAATCCACCGGTGTCGATCACGATGAACCGTCGCTCGCCGACGCGCCCCTGCCCGTAGAGACGGTCGCGCGTCAGGCCGGGGACGTCAGCGACCAGCGCGGCGCGACTGCGGGTGAGCCGATTGAACAACGTGGACTTGCCCACGTTGGGCCGGCCGACCAGCGCAACGACCGGCAGCAGGCTCACTCGACCCGGAACGCGTGCAGCGCTCCGCCGCTGGTCTGGGCGATGAGCAGGTTTGCGACAGATGCCGGCGGCGCGACGATGGCCGTGCCGTCGGTGCGGCTGACCTCGGCGAGCGAGCCGTCGCCCCGCGCCAGCCAGATCAGGTTGCCTTCGACGTCGCCGAGTGCGACCGCACCGCCGACGATCAGCGGTGCGGACAGCCTTCGCCGCGCGAAGCCCTTACGCTGCCATACCGGCTGACCGGCACGATCGAACGCGTGGACGGTATCGTCCGAATCGGGAGCGACAACGCCGGCATCGTCGATGTCCAGGCCGACCGCCGAAGAGAAGTCGCGCAGCCAGCGCGGCGCGCCGGTGGCGAGGTCGACGCATCCGATCCGTCCCTGGTAGGCGACCGCGCACAGCTCGCGCCCGATCACCAGCGGCGAACCGACCACGTCGGCCACGCGTTCGAGTTCGGTTGCACCGCGTGGCTGGGCGAGCGGCACGTCCCAGCGGGGCGCCCCGGTGGGCAGCGCCAGCGCGACCAGCCGGCCGCCGGGCAGGCCGACGAATCCGACGCCTGGAACGATCGCGATGCCCCCGGAGTGGCGCAGCACAAGCGTCGGACTCTGGCGGGTGAACGACCACCGCCGGGAACCGAGCACCAGGTCATACGCGTGCACGCGATTGTCGGTGGTGCGGACCAGCACGGTGCCATCGGCCACCGCCGGCGGCGTGACGATCTCCGCACCGACGTTGGCCGACCAGCGCTCCGCGCCACTGGCCTCCAGCGCGACCAGCGCGCCGTCGCGCGTCGCGACAACTGCCACGCTGCCGTCGGCGCCGACGCCCGCGGTCAGGGCGCGACCGAGCGAGGTTCGCCAAACCGTGCGCCCGGTGTCGGTCGCGACGCGGATCACCGTGCCGTCCTGAGCGGCCGCCCACACCGAGTCGCCCGACACGACCGGCGCGAACCCGATCCCCGAGCGGGCGCCCATCACGACGTTCCACGCCGGGACGACCCGGATCGCCCCCGAAGCCGCAGGAAGGGGATCCGGCGGCTTGCGTGCGGTGCCGAACAGCGCGCAGCCGCCGAGCCCGAGCAACGCCAGCGCCGCGGATCGACGCGCAGCGGCGGGCTTCGCGTACCACACCTCAAGCGCCCCCGAGTGCGTCGAGCTTCATCTGCACCAGCGGTCGCAGTGCGCTTCGCGCGTCGAGACGCTCGAGCGCCTCACGATACGCAGTGCGCGCGTCATCGCGCTTGCCCTGTGCGAGCAAGAGATCGCCCCGCCGGTCCGCGAAGCTGCCCGCGAACGCGCCGGCGTCCGGCACGGCCAGCACCTTCAGCGCGTCGTCGTAGGCCTTTTCGTCGAGGAGGATGCCGGCCAGCCGCAGCCGCGCGACCATTCGGTGCTCCGGCACGGACGCCCGATCGATCGTCCATTGCAGCGTCGCCTTGGCGGTCTTCGGGTCGCCGGCGTCGTGGTGCGCACGCGCCGCGAGCAGCGACGCCATCGACGCGTAGACCGTGCCTGCGTAACGCTCGGTCAGCGTGCCGGCCACGGTCTTCACCTTCGCGACGTCCTTCTTGTCGAAGGCTTCGCGCAGCTGCTCGTAGACGATCGCCGCCTCCACGGTCTGGCGCTGCTGCCACCAGCCCCAACCGCGCCAGCCGGCAATCGCCAGCAGCACGACGGTCACCACCGCGAGGATCAGGTTGCCATAGCGCGACCAGAACAACTTGAACGCATCGATCTGATCCTGCTCCTGCAGGTCATAGGCCATGGGTTTCTCCGGTCGTTTCCCGTCAGTCGCCGGTCGCCACCAGCGCGTCCACGAGGTAGTCGGGCAGCGCATCGAGCCCGACCGTCTGCTGACGGCCCGCGCCGCGCTCGGCATCGGCGCCGCGCAGCGCCTTGACGGTCGCGGTTCCCGCCGCCGCCTCCTGATCGCCGATCACGACAGCGAACTCGGCGCCGCTCGCATCAGCCCGCCGGAACTGCGCCTTGAACGAGCCGCCACCCGCGTGCAGAACCACGTCGAGACCCGCCGAACGCAGGCGCTCCGCCACGCCGAACGCCACCGGCGCGGCGGCGTCTCCCAGGTGCACGACGTAGACGTCACAGTCGGGTTGGGCCGACACGTCTCCGTGCTCGCGCATCAGTTCCAGCAGGCGTTCCACCCCGATCGCGAACCCGCAGGCTGGGGCAGGCCTGCCGCCGAGCATCTCGATCAGCGGGTCGTACCGTCCGCCGCCGCATACCGTGCCCTGCGCGCCCAGTCGATCGGTGACCCACTCGAACACGGTCCGGTTGTAGTAGTCCAGACCGCGTACCAGCCGCGGATTGATCCGGTACGGGATGCCCGCGGCCCGCAGCAGCCGCTGCACGCCCTCGAAGTGATCGCGCGACGCCTCGCCCAAGTGATCAGCCAGCTTCGGGGCTGATTCGACGACCGCCTCCATCGCGGGGTTCTTCGTGTCGAGGATGCGCAGCGGGTTGCTGTGCAGTCGACGCCGCGCGTCCGCGTCGAGCAGGTCGGCGTGCCGCTCGAGGTGAGCGATCAGCGCGCCGCGGTGCGAGCGTCGCTCGTGCGCGTCGCCGATGCTGTTCAGCTCGAGCCGGACGTCCTCGAGCCCGAGGTCGTCCCACAGCCGTTGGCACATCGCGATCAGCTCGGCGTCGACGTCCGGACCCGCGAAGCCCAGCGCCTCCGCACCGATCTGATGGAATTGCCGGTAGCGGCCCCGCTGCGGCCGCTCGTGCCGGAACATCGCGCCCGTATACCAGAGTCGCTTGGGACCGTCGTACAGCAGATTGTGCTCGATCGCCGCCCGCACGACCCCCGCGGTGTTCTCGGGCCGCAGCGTGAGATGCTCGCCGTTGAGGGCGTCCTCGAACGAGTACATCTCCTTCTCGACGATGTCGGTGACCTCGCCAATGCCGCGCCTGAAGAGCGCTGTGGCTTCGACGATCGGCGTGCGGATTTGCCGGTAACCGTAACTTCGGGCCCAGTGGGCGACCGTGTGCTCAAGTCGTTCCCAGCGCTCCGACTCACCCGGCAGCAGGTCGTTCATGCCCTTGACGCCGCTCAACCGGTCAGCACGGGCTGCCGGTTGTTCCGGGCGGTCGGGTCCGGCATCCGCCTCGGGCAGAGGCGGCACGGGGCGATGGCTCGGGGGGTGGGCGCTCACCCGTTCACTCCGGCCATACCAAAGCGGCGGCGCACGTAGCCGTCGACGATCGCCTGGAACTCCTCGGCGATCCGTTCGCCTTTCAGGGTTACGGTGCGCTCACCGTCGACGAACACGGGCGCAACCGGCGCCTCGCCCGAGCCGGGCAGCGAAATCCCAACATCTGCGTGCTTGGACTCGCCCGGGCCGTTCACGACGCAACCCATCACCGCGACCTGCAGGGTCTCGACGCCCGGGTAGCGCGCGCGCCACTCCGGCATCTGCTGGCGAAGCCACGTCTGAATCCGGTCGGCCAGCTCCTGGAACACCGTGCTGCTGGTGCGCCCGCAGCCCGGGCACGCAACCACCATCGGCGCGAAGGCCCGCAAGCCCATGGTCTGCAGGATCTCCTGGGCGACGACCACCTCACGGGTCCGGTCCCCACCCGGTTCGGGCGTGAGCGACACGCGAATCGTGTCGCCGATTCCCTCCTGCAACAGCACCGCGAGCGCGGCGGTCGAGGCGACGATGCCCTTGCTGCCCATGCCAGCCTCGGTCAGCCCGACGTGCAGCGGGTAGTCGCAGCGGCGCGCGAGCTCGCGATAGACCGCGACCACGTCCTGCACGTTCGACACCTTGGCCGACAGCACGATTCGGTCGCCGCGCAGACCGAGAGCTTCGGCATGCCGGGCGCTGTCGATCGCCGAGGTGACGAGCGCCTCGCGCATCACTTCGGCGGCCTGCCACGGTCGGGTCCGGTTGGCGTTCAGATCCATCAGCCGGGCGAGCAGCGACTGGTCCAGACTGCCCCAGTTCACCCCGATCCGAACTGGCCGATCGTGTTCGATGGCCCGCTCGATCATCTGCGCAAAGTTGCCGTCACGGCGGCTGCCCGCGCCGACGTTGCCGGGGTTGATGCGGTACTTGGAGAGCGCGCGAGCGCAGTCCGGGAACTGGGTGAGCAGCTTGTGGCCGTTGTAGTGGAAGTCGCCGACCAGTGGGGCGTCCACCCCCATGCGATCGAGCTGCTCGCGCAGCGCCGGAACCTGCCGCGCGGCTTCCGGCGAATTGACCGTCACGCGGACGACCTCCGAGCCGGCCTGCGCGAGCGCCTTGACCTGGATCGCAGTCGCGATCGGGTCGGCCGTGTCGGTATTGGTCATCGATTGCACGACCACGGGCGCCCCGCCACCGACCCGGACCACGCGCGAGCCCCAGCGCACCTCGACCTGACGGGTGACCCGACGGCCAATCGGTCCGACCGGCATCGGCAGCGGTTCGTCGACGCGATCGAGCCCCGGGCTTCTCACGGCAGCTTGACCTTGGCGATATTGTTCGGCGCCGAGGTGAGCGGCTTCAGGTCCACCGGCGTGCCCTCGAACTCGAGCGTGACCTGGTTGGCGTTGCCGATCGTGAGCGAGAACGGCGGGTCGCCCTTGAGCTCGACTGGCGCCGCCGGACGGACCGTGCCCATGAACACGCTCTTGCCGTCGGCCTGCCGTACGTCGACCCAGGCGTCCTGTCTGACGGTGAGGCGGATCGGCGGGGGCGGCGGCGGGGGCGCCGGTGGCGGAGGAACCGCGACGGGGGATGCGGTCGCCACCGGCGGCGCTGAGGGGGCCGGTACGACGGGTCCCGGCGCGACGAGCGGGACGGGCGCCAGAGGCGCTGCGGCCGGTTGAGTCGAGCCCGGGGTGCTTCCAGCGGCACCGGGCGCGGCACCTGACGGTGCGGGTGGTTCGGCGGTCGGCGTCGACGAACTCCCGGAGATCCACGAGCCGACTTTCGAGACGTCGCCCTCGCCCCCGAAGAAGAGCGCCACCGCGATCACCCCGACCACCCCGAGCAGCGCCCAGGGCAGCCGGCTGCCCTTGCCTTCGCCGTCGAAGCCGAATCCGCCACCCCGCGGCATCGGCGCGGCGAGCGACGCGCTCGGTCGCAGCGCCTCGGGTTCGGCGTGACCGCCGATCGCATGCAGCAAAGGCTCGACGTCCACGCCGAGCAGGCGGCCGTAGGAACGGACGCAGCCTCGTGCGAATGCCCGACCCGGTAGCGCCTCCCAGTCGCCGCGCTCGATCGCGTCGAGCTGACGAGGGTGCAGCTTCAGCCGCTGCGCGACCTCCCCCTTGCCCATGCCTCGACGCTCGCGCGTTGACGCCAGCTGGTCGGCGGTCTCGATCACCGCGATCTGACTGTCGGACCCCGCCGGTCCGGTCGTCTCTTCAGTCACCGAATGCTCCACGTTGGAGGAGGGACGCCTCGCGCGAGGTCGGAAACTGGCGGCGCAGCTGCGAAGACAGGCTGGCGACGCTGTCGCGGTCGCCCACCCTGCGATCGACGCGGATCGCCAGCCACAAGGTCTCGGCGCTCGGCGGGTAGCTCGACAGCAGTCGCTGCGAGTGAAAGCGAGCCCGATCCAGGTCGTTGCGCTTCAGATAGATCTCTCCGAGGTGATACATCGCGACCGGATTGCGCGGATCGACCTGGAAAGAGCGCTGGAAATAGCCCTCGGCCGCCTCGGTATCGCCCAGCCTGAGGGCACACACCCCGGCGTTGTGGAGCGGGCGCGCGGGAGTCGCGTACAGGGGATTGCGCAACGCCGCCTGGAACTGGGCAATACCCTCGCGGGGACGCTCGGTCTGACAGAGGAACCAACCGTAGTTGTTCAGGATCTCCGAGTCCTCAGGTGCGATCGAAAGCGCACGCCGGAAGGCCTCCTCGGCCCGGACACGGTCGCCCAGGTCCATGAACACCAGCCCCTGCAGCCCGTGCGCCGCTGCGAAGTTCGGGTCGACCGCGAAGGCGGCGCGCAGCTCCTCGAGGGCCTGCGCGTAGTTCGCCTGCTGGTAGAACCCGGCCGCGAGCTCGAGACGGATCTGTGCTCGACGCCGATCGTCCGCCTCGGCGCGCGAGGGATCGGCCGGACGGTCGGGCGCGCGCGGTTCGGCTCGCGGCGCCGGCGGGGTCGCGCGCACCGCGTTGCGCCCGTCGGCGCTACGCGCATCGCGGACTGGTTGAGCGCTCTCCTGGACCGACGTGCAGCCCGCGACGAGCCACCCGAGCGCCACGCACAGCGCAACCGCGACACGAAGGGCGCTGCGCGGTGCGGAAGCGGCGGCGCGCATCGCGTCCCCGGTCACACACGGGCCAGCATGACCGGGCGACGCGACCGGCGCTCGGAGAGCCGGGTACGGTCGAGAATGTCGCCGGCGAGCTGGCCGCAGGCCGCGTCGATGTCGTCGCCCCGCGTGCGGCGCACGGTGGTCACGATCCCGGCATCCGACAGGCGTGCGGCGAACGCGTGCACGCGCTCGGGTGGCGAGCGCTGCAGGCCCGCCCCGGGGAAGGGATTGAAGGGAATCAGATTGAACTTGCACGGCACGTCGCGTACCAGCGAGATCAGCTCGCATGCCTGGGCGTCGGCGTCGTTGAGTCCGTTCAGCATCACGTACTCGAAGGTGACGAAGTCGCGCGGCGCACGCTCAAGGTAGCGCCGGCACGCGGCAAGCAGTTCGGCGAGAGGATACTTGCGGTTGAGCGGCACCAGTCGGTCGCGCAGCGAGTCGTTCGGCGCGTGCAGCGAGACCGCGAGCGCCACGGGCTGATCCTCGCGAAGCCGGTCGATCATCGGCACGACCCCGGACGTCGACACGGTCACGCGACGCCGCGAAAGCCCGTAGCCGTGGTCGTCAAGCATGATCCGCAGCGCGGCGAGCGTCGCGTCGTAGTTCAGCAGCGGCTCGCCCATGCCCATGAACACCACGTTCGTGATCACGCGGTCGTGGTCGCCCGCAGGGGCGCCGTCGTCGGGCTCGACCGACCGCGTGCGCGCGCCCAGCAACCGGTTGGCGAGCCAGAGCTGTCCGACGATCTCGTGCGCGCCGAGATTGCGGGCGAACCCTTGTTTGCCGGTCGAGCAGAACAGACAATCGACGGCGCAGCCCGCCTGCGTGGACACGCACAGCGTGCCACGTGCAGCTTCCGGAATGAAGACGGTCTCGACCGCGTTGCCCTGCCCGACGTCGAGCAGCCACTTGCGTGTGCCGTCGCCGGAGGTGTGGTCGCCGATCACGCGCGGTCCGACCACCCGGGCGCGCTCCGACAGCGTCTCGCGAAAGCCCCGGGCAAGGTCGGACATCCGGTCGAAGTCGTCTTCGTACCGGTGATGCACCCAGCGCATCAGCTGCTGAGCACGAAAAGGCTTCTCGCCCCAGTCGCGGCACAGCGCGACCAGAGCGGAGCGATCCAGACCGAGCAGCTCGACCGGTGCCGTCGCGTTCATCGGCCGTGCAAGTCCATCCCGGCAAAAAAGAACGCCACTTCGTGGCGGGCGGTATCGGGTCCGTCCGAGCCGTGAACGGCGTTGGCGTCGATGCTGTCGGCAAAATCCGCACGCAGGGTGCCGGGCGCGGCCTTCTTGGGGTCGGTGGCGCCCATCAGGTCGCGGTTGCGTTGGATCGCGCCTTCGCCCTCGAGCACCTGGATCATCACCGGTCCGGACACCATGAAGTCGACCAGATCCTTGAAGAACGGTCGCTCGCGATGCACGCCGTAGAAGGCCTCGGCCTGCGCGCGCGACAGGTGCGCCATCCGGGCCGCGATCACCTTCAACCCCGCCGCCTCGAAGCGCGCGTAGATTTGACCGATCACATTCTTGGCGACCGCATCGGGCTTGATGATGGAAAGGGTCCGTTCAACGGCCATGTGGGCTCCCGAAAATCCTTGCAAAAGAATCAGTTAGCGTAGATAGCTTGAGAAAAGCCTAGCCTGCGATTCTAGCACAGGCACAGCGTCCGCCCGGCGGCCGGCGAGGCTGATGGCCCCACCAGCCGGCGGGTTGATTTCGGCACGCGGCTCCCGCACCATCCACTCCGCGCGGGCGTCCGCGCGCGAAGCCCCCCTCGGAGCAACCATGGCCTACGAACCTCAGTCCAGTCAGTCGATGCCCTACGGCCGTGCCGGCGACTTGGGCGCGGTGTCCCGCAACCGGGTTCTGCGAAACACGTACCTCCTGCTCGCGCTGTCGATGGTGCCGACCGTGCTCGGCGCCTGGATGGGCGTCGCCACCGGATTCTCCTTCTTCTCCGGCAGCCCGGTCATCGGCTTCGTTCTGTTCCTCGCGATCGCGTTCGGCTTCTTCTTTGCGATCGACAAGTACAAGAACAGCGGGATCGGCGTGGCGTTGCTGCTGGCGTTCACGTTCTTCATGGGTCTGATGCTGTCTCGCCTGATCGGCAGCATCCTGGGGTTCGCCAACGGCGCGCAACTGATCATGACTGCGTTCGGCGGGACCGCGGCGATCTTCGCGGTGATGGCCACGGTTGCCACCGTGGCCAAGCGCGACTTCACCGGCATGGGCAAGTTCCTGTTCGTGGGCGTCCTGGTGCTGCTGCTGGCCGCGTTCGCGAATATCTTCCTGCAGATGCCGGCGCTGATGCTCACGATCTCTGTGCTCGCGATCCTGATCTTCTCGGCCTTCATCCTGGTCGACCTGCAGCGCGTGGTGCAGGGCGGCGAGACGAACTACGTGACTGCGACGCTCGCGGTGTATCTGAGCGTCTACAACGTGTTCTCGAACCTGCTCGCGATCTTGGGTATCTTCGGCGGCGACCGCGAGTGACCTCGGACGGCCGGCCCGGCAGGGTCGGCATCGTTGCAGCGGCCGCCCTCGGGCGGCCGCGCCGCTTTCGATCGGGTGCGACCTGCGGCACGCGGGTCGCAGCACCGAGCTGCAGCGGGCTCAGGGTTCGAACACCGCCATCGACTCGACGTGCGAGGTGTGCGGGAACATGTTGACCACCCCGGCGGTGCGGAGGTGCCAGCCACCTTCGTGGACCAGGACTGCGGCGTCGCGCGCGAGCGTTGCTGGATTGCACGACACGTAGACCATCCGGGCCGGGCGTGAGCCTTCCGATGACGCGAGCGCGCGCGCGACCGCCAGCGCCCCTTCCCTGGGCGGGTCGATCAGCACCTTGTCGAAGCCACCGAGGGCAGACCAGCCGTCGATCGTCAGCTCGAACAGGTTCGCGACGCGGAATGCCGCGCGGGTCTGCAGCCCGTTCTCGCGGGCGTTGCGGATCGCGCGCTCGACCAGGGGCGCGCTGCCCTCCACGCCGAGCGTTTCGCGCGCCCGGGTCGCCAGCGGCAGGGTGAAATTGCCCAGGCCGCAGAACAGGTCGGCGACGCGTTCGGTCGGCCGCGGATCAAGCAGGCGTACCGCGCGTGCTACCAGCGCGGCATTGATCGCCGGGTTGACCTGAGTGAAGTCGGTCGGGCGAAACGGCATCGACACGCCGAATTCAGGCAGCGCGTAGCGCAGCGACGACGCCGTTCCCCCGCTGGGGGTGCACAGCAGTTCGATCGAGTCCGGACCGCGCGGCTGCAGCCAGAGCTCGACCCGATGGGATGCGCCGAACGCGCGCAAACGGTCCAGATCGCCTTCGGACGGCGGTTCGAGCACTCTGACCACCAGCGCGAGGACGGTGTCGCCGTGCGCGACCTCGATCTGGGGCGTGCGGTCCCGGATCGACAGGCTGGCAACCAGCTCGCGCATCGGCAGCAGCAGCGCAGACACCCGGGGCGGCAGCACCGGGCACGCGTGCATGTCGGCGACGTAGCTCGAGCCCCGCTCGTGGAACCCGACCAGCACCCCACCCTTCTTCGGCACGTGCCGTACCGACAAGCGGGCGCGGAAGCGGTAGCCGTACGCCGGGCCGACGATCGGCGGCAGCAGCGACTCGGCACGCACCTTGCCCACGTGCCACAGCGCGTCCTCGAGCGCGCGCTGCTTGATCGACACCTGCGCGCGCGCCTCGACATGCTGCATCGAACAGCCGCCGCAGGTACCGAAATGTCGACAGCGGGGCACCGTCCGGAGAGGACTGGCGCGCTGGATCGACTCGACCTCGGCAACGTCGAACCGGGGCTTGCGGCGGACCACGCGTGCGGTCACGGTCTCGCCGGGCAGCGCACCCCGCACGAACGTGACCTTGCCGTCTCCCCGCGCGACGCCGTTGGCCTCGATATCGAGGCTGTCCACGTGGTACAGATCGCTCACGAAGGCCAGGCCGCGAGGAACTCGACCCAGTGGTCCCCGGGCAGCCCGGCGAGCGTGCTACGGGTGAGCGCGATCTCGGCGTCATACGCTTCGGGCGTGAGCGCGCCGCGCATCAGCTGGAAGCGGCAGTACAGCAGCCAGGTGTTGGCGACGTCGGTCTCGCAATAGTCGCGGATCTCGTCCTGCAGGCCGGCGCGCCAGGCGTCGTACACCTGCGCGCCGTCCATGCCGAGCTTGCCCGGGAACCCGCACAGCTTCGACAACTCGTCGAGCGGCGCATTCGCCCGGCCGTTGTACAGCGCGAGCAGGTCCATCAGGTCGGTGTGGCGCGCGTGGTAGCGCGACACGTAACTGTTCCAACGGAAGTCGCGATCGTCCTCGCCCTGGTCCCAGTAACGATGCGCCTGGGCCTTGTGGACCAGACCGCGGTAGTGGAGGACCTGCAGGTCGAACCCGCCGCCATTCCAGGACACGAGGTTCGGCGTGAACTTCTCGACCGTGCGGAAGAACCCCTGCACCAGCCGCCCCTCGTCGCCCGGCCCGCCGGTGAGCGAGCGGACCCGTAGCCCGTCGGCGTCGCGAAAGAGCATCGAGACGACGATGACCTTGTGCAGGTGCAACGGCAGGAAGTCGCTTGCGTTCGGCGTCTGCGCGCGCCGCCGCGCCAGGGCGGACTCGACCACCGAGTCGTCGTCGCCCTCGAGGCCCCAGGCGCGCCTCAGGCCGTCCGCATCGGGCACGGTCTCGATGTCGAACACCAGGACAGGCGTCATCTCGGGGCGCGTCAGCGCCTGGGCAGGAAGCGCGTCGGGTCGACCGGCTTGCCCTGCTGCCGGATCTCGAAGTGCAGCCTTGGCGACGTGGTGCCGCTGTCGCCGAGCTCGGCGATCTTCTGCCCGCGTCGGACGTCCTGCCCTTCCTTCACGGCGAGCGAGCGGTTGTGCGCATACACCGACAGCAGGTCGTTCGCATGCTTGACGATCACCAGGTTGCCGTAGCCACGTGGCCCGTTGCCGCTGAAGATCACCCGACCGTCGGCCGCCGCCACCACCGTGTCGCCGGGCCGCCCGCCGAGGGCGATGCCCTTGCTGCTGGATTCGTCGAACGATTGGAGCACGCGACCGCCCGCTGGCCAGACCCAGTCGCTGCGTGCGGCGGCGTCAGCCGGGCGCACGTCGTCGGTGGCTTTCGTTTCAGCCGGCCGCGCAGAAGGTGCGCCCGCGGCTCCCGCGGCGGCAGCCCCGCCCGCGGCGGCAGCCCCGCCTGCTGCAGCAGCCCCGCCCGGTGCGACCGACGCCGCGGGTGGACCGCCCGGGGCCGCGGCGTCTGCCGCGCGAAGATCGGCGAGCGCCGCCTCGGAAAACGGTACCTTCGTGCCGCGGGGGGTGGTCCGGGTATTCGCCGGCACCGAAGCCGAGGGAGCCGGTGCCGCAAGGGGCGCCGCGCCTGCCGGAAGGCCCTGGCCTGCGCTGCCGGAGGCTGGCGGGACCGTTGCCGGCGAATGGGCTCGCGGCTCGAGCGGACGCGACTCGATTCCACCCCGCGACTCGACCGTGCCGCTGCGCACAGGCTCGGTCTGCACGGCTACGGGTTCGGTCGGCGCCGCGGGCGCCGCCGAGGCCGGAGCGATCACTGCCGGGCCTGATGGCGCTGCCTGGGCGGCGGGAACCCCAGCGGACACCGCCGGCGCTGTCGGCGTACGGGCCGCGGTCCCCACGGGCGTCGTACGCTGCACGATCGGTGCTGGCGGCTGCGTCGCGCAGGCACCAAGCGCCATGAAGCTCATGGCAACGGCGCCGCGTAGCGCGGCGTTGCGGATCGGGGGAAGAAGCAGCATCGCGGGCAGCCCGTTGGCGCAGCGGCGTTCAGTTCGTGCCGCGCCGCAACGGCACGAATCGTACCGCGTCGAGCACGGACCGCGTCCAGTGGTCCTCGCCGGAACGCTCCACCTGGTGCAGCGCCTGACGCCCGTCGGGCCCGTCACCGACCGGCGCGAGCAGCCTTCCGCCGACCTTCAGCTGCACCAACAGCGGCTCCGGGACCGCGGGTCCGGCGGCGGCGACGATCACCGCGTCGTAGGGCGCCGCGGCGGCGACGCCCTGGCTACCGTCGCCGAACACCAAGCGAAGGTTCGGCAGCCGCATCGGACGAATATTCGTGCGCGCGGTCTCGTGCAGCCAGCGCAGGCGCTCGATCGAAACGACCTCGCCGTAGACGCGGGCAAGCACAGCGGCTTGGTAGCCGCAGCCGGTGCCGACCTCCAGAACCCTCGAGGCGCGCAGCTCGTCCGGCGAGCGCGAAGCCGCGAGGATCGCAAGCATCCGGGCGACCGTGGCGGGACGCGAGATGGTCTGGCCCTGCCCGATCGGCAGGGCGACATCCTCGTAGGCTCGGCTCGCGAGCCCAGGATCGACGAACGCGTGGCGCGGCACGGCGGCCATCGCTGCGAGTACCGCCTCGTGCCGGATCCCCTGGCTGCGCAGTCCGTCGACCATCCGCTCGCGGGCGCGCTCGGTAGCGAGCCCGCCCCCTCCGGTGCTGCGGGCTAGTCCGCCAGCCATCGCCGGGTGTCGTGGACCTGCGCTGACGCGGTCAGGTCGATGTGCAGCGGCGTCACCGAGACGCAGCCGGTTGCGACCGCGTCGAAGTCCGTGCCCGGGCCGGCGTCCTTCGCGCTTCCGGCTGGACCGATCCAGTAGACGGTCTCACCGCGTGGATTGCTCGCCCTGATGACCTCTTCGGCGTGGTGGCGCTTGCCGAGCCGGGTCGCGACCAGCCCGCCCATCCGATCGTACGGCAGGTTCGGGATGTTGACGTTCAGCAGGACCGGCGATGCCGAGGGGTGGGGACGCTCGATGAAGCGCTGCACCACGTCGTGGGCGACACGGGCGGCACTGTCCAGGTGCTCGTGCCCCTTTCTCGCCAGCGAGAAGGCGATGGACGGGATGCCGAGCAGGAACCCCTCCATCGCAGCAGCAACGGTGCCGGAGTAGATCGTGTCGTCGCCCATGTTCGCGCCGTCGTTGATCCCGGATACGACCAGGTCGGGGCGCGCGTCGAGCAGACCGGTGACCGCGACGTGCACGCAGTCGGTCGGCGTGCCGTCGAGGTACAGGTAGCCGGTGGATGCGGTTCGCACCGACAGCGGCCGATCGAGCGTCAACGAGTTCGATGCCCCGGAGCGGTCGCGTTCAGGGGCGACGACGACGATCTCGGCCAAATCCCGCAGCGCTTCGGCAAGTGCCGCGATGCCCGGCGCGAAGTAGCCGTCGTCGTTGCTGATGAGAATCCGCATGACCGAGATTCTAGCAACCGCGAGGCGCCCCCTGATCCGGCTGGTCGCCACTCGGCTCGAAAGCCCGAATCAGCTCTCGTTCGGCCAGTCGCGGATGTAGGCCTTCAGCATTCGGTTCTCGAAGCCCTGCTCCTCCAGCACCGCCTTGGCGACGTCGTGGAACGAGATCACGCCGAGCAGCACCTCGCCGTCCATCACCGGCAGATAGCGCTCGTGGCTCTCGAGCATCACGCGGCGCAGGTCGTTCACCTCCATCGCCGGTGCCGCCACGGTCGGTGACGCGTTCATCACGTCCTGGACCACGATCGCCGCGACCGGCGGCGTCGGGCCGACCCGGTGCTCCTGCTGTCGCCGGGCGAGGACCTTGATCACCTCCCGGAAGGTCAGCATTCCGACCAGCCGGCCCCGCTGCATCACGACGAGCGAGCCGATGTCCTGCTCGGCCATCACGATCACCGCGTCGGAGAGCATCGTCTCCGGGGTCACCGTGAACAGCGTGGTGCCCTTCACCTTCAGGATCTCGCTGACCTGCATCGCCGTCTCCCGCCGCTGATTGCAACGATGCTATTCCGCCCACGACGCAGCTGACAAGCCGGCGCCGCGATCGCGCCGGCCCAACGCTCAGGCCGGCACGGCTCGGAGCCCGGCGGGAAGCGCGTCCGTGCCGATCGCGCGGCGCAGCTGCCCGACCACGGTGCGCTGCAGGTCCCCGAAACCCACTGGCTTGCCGAGGTAGGCGTCGCACCCCGCAGCCGCACCGCGAACGACGTCCAGCGGCGACGTACGACCGCTCAGTGCGACGATCGGCAGGGTACGCCACCTCGGCTCGTCACGGATCAACCGGGCCAGCTGCAACCCATCCAAGTCGGGTAACCCCAGGTCGAGCATCGCCAGGTCGATCCGACGTGCCTGCAGCCGGGCGAGCGCCTCGCGCGCGCAGGTCGCGGTGTCGACCGCCAAGCCCATGCGCTCGAACGCGCCGGTGAGCTGCGAGCGCACGGTCGGGCTGTCCTCGATCACCAACACACAAGGGCGGTCATCATCACCCGGCGGGTCGCCCGCGCCTGCGTACGCGTCCTGCGGTACGACAGGCAGCAGGCCCGCATCCTGCGGTGCGATCTGGACGGGCGCCGACTCGGCATGGCCGGCCTGCCCCGGTGATTCCGCACAGGCGACAGCCTCCAGCTCAACCACGCGATTGAGCAGCGGAAGCAGGTCGCGAACGAGCCGCGACGCCTCGACCGCATACTTCGAAGGCGAGGCGGCCCCATCGGCGACGATCGCGATCGCCGGCCGCCGCTGCGGTCCCGAATGCGGTAGGGCGAGCGCGTCGATTCCGCCCGCTTCCACACACCCCACGATCAGGATCGACGCCTCGTGCTGCCGATCCGGGTCGGCCAGACGGAATACGAACCGGTTGTAACGGATGTGCCGGAACACGATCTCGATCAGCCTGAGCCGATCCGGGTCGAGCCCGACCACGGCCACGTCGAGGCGGGGCCGGTCGTCGGTCGCTGGCGGCAGAGAGGTCATCGACGGCGCGAGATCGTTCGCAGATTGTCGCGCACGGCCGGCCCGGGCGGTGACGGCCCGTCGGCTGCGCGCCACGGTCGGACGGCTGGACCGACCTGCGGCTGCCGTGCCTGGGTCGCGGGGGGCGGTGCGCGAGCGCGTGCTAGCATCGCCCGACCCGTTCGGTGCCTGCCGCCCATGACCGCACGCGACCCCTACGCTCTTCCGACGCTCGCGCTGCATGCCGGAGCCGTCCCCGACCCGGGCACGGGCGCACGCGCGACCCCGATCCACCTGACCGCAGCCTTCGTGTTCCCCGACTCGGAACACGCGGCGTCGCTGTTCAACATGGAGCGCTCCGGGCACGTCTACTCGCGGCTGACGAACCCGACGGTCGCGGTTCTGGAGGAACGGATCGCGGCGCTCGAGCAGGGTGTGGGCGCGATCGGCACCGCGAGCGGCCAGGCGGCGCTGCACCTGGCGATCGTGACGCTGGCGGGGGCGGGCTCGCACCTGGTCGCCTCGCGCGCGCTGTACGGCGGATCTCACAACCTGCTCGACTACACGCTGCGTCGCTTCGGCATCGAGACCACGTTCGTCGAGCCGCGCGACATCGACGGCTGGCGTGCGGCCATCCGCCCGAACACGCGGCTGCTGTTCGGCGAGACGCTCGGCAACCCCGGGCTGGACGTGCTCGACATCGCCCGCGTCGCCGAGATCGCGCACGCGCACCGCCTGCCGCTGCTGGTCGACTCGACCTTCACGACCCCGTGGTTGCTGCGTCCCTTCGAGCACGGGGCCGACCTCGTCTTTCACTCGGCCACCAAGTTCCTGTGCGGTCACGGCACGGTGATCGCCGGCCTGCTGGTCGACTCGGGCCGCTTCGACTGGGTCGCATCCGGACGGTTCCCCGAGCTGACGGAACCGTACGAGGGTTTCCACGGGATGGTCTTCTCAGACGAGTCGACGGTCGCGCCGTTCCTGCTGCGCGCGCGACGCGAGGGGCTGCGCGACTTCGGCGCCTGCATGTCGCCGATGAACGCATTCCAGGTGCTGCAGGGCATCGAGACCCTGCCCCTTCGGATGGACCGGCACGTCGCCAACGCACGCCGCATCGTCGAGTTCCTGGTCGCGCATCCCCAGGTCGTCCGGGTCGCGTGGCCCGAACTCGAGTCCCACCCGGATCACCTCCTCGCCCGACGGCTGCTGCCGCGCGGCTGCGGAGCCGTGTTCAGCGTGGAACTGAAGGGCGATCGTGCCGCCGGGCGGCGGTTCGTCGAGAGCCTGGCCCTGTTCTCCCACCTGGCGAACGTCGGCGATGCCCGCTCGCTGGTGATCCATCCGGCGTCGACCACGCACTTCAGGATGGACGCAGCCGCGCTCGCGGCAGCCGGCATCTCCGAGACCACGCTGCGACTGTCGGTCGGACTGGAAGATCCGGACGACCTGATCGATGACCTGAAACGCGGCTTCCGGGCCGCGTTCCGGCGCTGAGGGCGTCGCGATGCGCTTGCAGGTCGACGGGCGCGGCGTGTTCGTCTACACGGGCGGCCGGCGGTTCGACCCGGCCGCCCCGACGGTTGCGTTCGTGCACGGCACGCCGCACGACCACAGCGTGTGGGGGCTGCAGACCCGCTGGCTCGCGCATCACGGCTGGTCGGTGCTGGCGTTCGACCTTCCAGGGCACGGCCGCAGCGATGGCCCGCCGCTGTCCTCGATCGAGGCGATCGGCGAGTGGCTGCCGCGCGCGATCGCCGCTGCCGGCGCGTCTCGGGCCGTGATCGTCGGCCACAGCATGGGCTCGCTGGCCGCGCTCGAGGCGGCCGGACGGGCGCCCTCCGCGGTGGCCGGCGTCGCGCTCGTCGGCGTCGCATTCCCGATGCGGGTGTCGGACACGCTGATGAACGCAGCCCGCGACGACGAAGCGGCCGCGTTCGACATGGCGAACCGCTGGTCGTACGCCCGCCTCGCCCATCCGCCGGGCGCGCCCGCCCCCGGGTGCTCGGCGTACGTGGCGGCGCTGAGGCTGATGGAGCGCCAGCCGCGCGGCACGATGCTCAGCGATCTGGCCGCGTGCAACGCGTGGACCGGAGGGCTCGAGCGCGCCCGCGCGCTGCACTGCCCCGCGCTGTTCGTGCTGGGCGAGCGCGACCAGATGGCGCCGCCGCGGCAGGCGAGCGCGCTGATCGACGCGATCCCCGGGGCCCGTGTGGTGGAAGTGCGCGGCTGCAGTCACGCGATTCCGGTCGAGGGCGCCGACGAACTGCGCGACGCGCTGGCCGACTGGCTGCGCGGGCCGGCGTTCGGATCGCCGAACCCCGGCGGCTAGCGGCGGCAGGCACCGTGCGGTCACGGTGCGGGCGTCGCCGCCCGCACCCGGGGCGATGGGCTCGTGCCGAGCCGGCTCAGCCGCGTCTCTGCAGCGCTCGGTTCAGGCGCCCGCCGCTCCGATCACCTCGGACAGGGGCCGCGTCAGCGCGGGCCCGCCGGGGTCCACGCCGCGCAGGGGCGGCGCGGAGCCGACGCGCCAGCAGCGATCGAACACCGGACGCAGCGTCATCGACGGCAGTTCGGGGCTGCCCAGCCAGAGTTCGTCCCACACCCCGTCCGAACCGCCGCGCGCGCCGGCCGGCCAGGTCCTCACGAGGTAGCCCTGGGCCGACAGCTGCGTCGCCATCCGGTCGGCCGCACGCGCGTCGCCGTCGAACGCCGCCCGGAAGCGCGCGCTCGGCACGTGCGCCGGCGCCTGGTGCAGCAGCGCGGTGAGCACCGCCACCGCGCGGTCGAACTCCGCCTGCGGCGTTCGGCGCCCAGCCCCGTCTGTCGTCGCCCCCCACGACGGCAGGTTGGCCGCGAACAGCGCTCCGACCAGCACGCTGAGCCAGACCGCGAACAGCCACGACAGGAAGAGCGGCAATGCCGCGAACGCGCCGTAGACGACGGTGATCGTGCTGAACGCGCCCAGCGACGCGCCGAGCAGGCTCTTGAGCGCGAGCAGCAGCAGCGCGCCCAGCGCCGCTCCGGCACACGCATCGCGCCACCGCACCCGCTCGCTGGGGGCGAGCCGGTAGAGCAGCACGAGCACGGCCACCGACAGCAGCGGCGGCAGCACCGAGGCCGACGCCTGCACCAGTAAGTTCCCGGCGCCGAACCGGGCCGCGACCTGCCCCTGCAGCGCGACCGCGCCGCCGATCGCCACCGGACCCAGCGTCAGCATCGCCCAGTAGAGCGCGATCCGCTGCAGCAGCGGCCGCGGCCGCGGGGTGCGCCAGATCTGGTTCAGCGTGCGATCGACGGTGAGCATCGCGGTGAGCGCCGTGGCGAGGAACAGCACGGTCCCCAACGCCGACAGCTGCTCGGCCGCCACGACGAACTCGTTCACGTACCGCACGACCGTCTCGCTGATCGACGGCAGGAACAGCTGTTCCGCGAGCAGCCGTTCGAACTGCTCTCGCAGGGGCTGGAATGCGGGCAGGGCCGACAGCGCTGCGAGCGCGAGCGCAGCCATCGGGACCACCGCCAGCAGGGTCAGCAGCGTGAGGCTGCTGGCAGCCTGCTGCAGCCGCAGGTCGCCCGCCTGGCGCGCCATCGAGGCGAGCAGCGCGCGCAGACTCGAGCCCCGATCGTGCATCGCGGCATGATACCGTCGGCGGATGAACGGCACCGCTGGGCTCAGGATCGTCTGCACGACGCTGGTGGCGGCGCTCTCGGTGCTGTGCGTCGCGTGGGAGCTTTGGCTCGCGCCGCTTCGGCCGGGCGGCTCGACGCTCGTGCTCAAGGCGGTGCCGCTCGTGCTCGTGCTGCCCGCGCTGTGGCGCGGACGGGTGCGGGCCTACCAATGGTGGTCGATGCTGATCCTGCTGTATGCGTGCGAAGGCCTGGTGCGCGGCCTGAGCGACGCAACCGCCACCTCCCGGCTGCTCGGCTGGGTCGAGGCCGGGCTCGCAACCGCGGCGTTCGGGTCGATCCTCGCCTACGTGCGCGCGACGCGCGCCTCGCTGCGATGACCCGGCCGCATCCCCCGCGCGCCGCCGCACGCTGGCGGTTCGCCGCCGTGCTGCTGGTGCCGGCCGGGCTCGCCGCGGCCGCGATCGGCGCGGCCGCCGGCGCACCGCCCTGGCAGGCCTGGCTGCCGTTCGCGGCGATCCACGGGCTGGTGCCGCTGCTGGATGCGGCGGTGGGCGACGATCGCGGCCACGCGCAGCCGGGCGCCCCGCACCCGTTCAACGTCGCGATCACGTTCGCCTGCCTGCCGGCGTGGGGGCTGGCGCTCGCGGTCTCGCTCGCCGCCTCGGTCGGGCTGGACGGCTGGGCGTGGTGGGGCCTGGCGATCTCGGCCGGGGCAACCGGGGGCATCGTCGCGATCAACGTCGCTCACGAGCTGATCCACCGCCCGCGCCGCGTCGATCGTTTCGCCGGCGGGCTGCTGCTCGCGTCGGTCGGCTACGGCGCGTTCAAGGTCGAGCACGTACGCGGTCACCACCTGCGGGTCGCCACGCCGGACGATCCGGCGTCCGCGCGCCGCGGCGAATCGGTGTGGCGCTTCGTGCCGCGCTCGGTCGCAGGCACGCTCGCGCACGCGTGGAGGCTCGAGGCGATGCGCACCGCCGCCGAGCATCCGCGGGCCGGCCGGCTCCAACGGCTCGCCCGCAACGAGACCGCCCGGTGGGCGCTCGTGTCCGGCGCGCTCGCGACGGCGGCCGCCGCGCTTTGGGGTCCGGGCGCGGCCGGCTTCCTCGCGGTGGCCGCGGCGGTCGCGATCTTCGAGCTCGAGGTGGTCAACTACGTCGAGCACTACGGGCTGGCGCGCGACCGCGGGCCGGACGGCCGATACGAGCCGGTCGATCACCGGCACTCGTGGAACGTCGACACCGCCGTCGTCAATGCGTTCCTGCTGAACCTGCAGCGTCATTCGGATCATCACGCCCACGGCGGTCGGCCGTACACGGCGCTGCGCAGCGACCCGCGCGCGCCGCGGCTGCCGGCCGGCTACGGCGCGATGGTGCTGCTCGCGCTGGTGCCGCCCGCGTGGCGGGCGGTGATCCACCCGCGGCTCGACCGCTACGCGGCGGTCGACGACAGACCGGTCTGAGCGGCCCTCGCCTGCGCGAGCGCCCTCGCGAGCAGGCCTTCGTCGGCGCCGTCCAGCAGCCGCGCATCGCTCAGCGTGCGACGCCAGGCGCGCGCCCCGGGCAGCCCGTGGTACAGGCCGAGCATGTGCCGCACGATCGATCGCAGGGGCACGCCGCGCGACCGCTGACGCGCGGCATAGTCGATCATCCGGTCGACCACCGCGTCGCGGGTCGGGGCAGGCTGCAGGCTCCCGTGGAACGCCGCGTCCACCCGTGCGAGCAGCACCGGCTCGTGATACGCGGCGCGGCCCAGCATCGCGCCGTCCAGGCCCATCGATTCGCACAGCGCCTGCTCGACCGACACCAGCCCGCCATTCAGCACGATCCGCACGTCGGGGAAATCCGCCTTCAGGCGCCGGACCACGTCGTAGCGCAGCGGCGGCACCTCCCGGTTCTCCTTCGGGCTGAGCCCCTCGAGCCAGGCGTTTCGGGCGTGCACGATGAACACGCCCGATCCCGCATCGCGACAGGCGCCGACGAAATCGCGCACGAACCCATACGACGCATCGCGGCCCAGGCCGATCCGGTGCTTGACGGTCACCGGCACCGCGACCGCGTCGCACATCGCCTTCACGCAGTCGGCCACCCGCGCAGGCTCGGCCATCAGACAGGCGCCGAACGCACCGCGCTGGACGCGCTCGCTCGGGCACCCGCAGTTGAGGTTGATCTCGGCGTAGCCGAAGCGCTCCCCGATGCGGGCGGCTCGGGCGAGTTCGTCCGGCTCGCTGCCGCCGAGCTGCAGCGCGACCGGCTGCTCGAGCGGGTCGAAGCCCAGCAGGCGCTCCAGGTCGCCGTTCAGCACCGCGCCGGTGGTCAGCATCTCGGTGTACAGCCGGGCGCACCGCGACAGCTGCCGGTGAAAGACGCGGCAGTGCCGGTCGGTCCAGTCCATCATCGGCGCGACGCAGAAACGCCAGTCGGCAAAGGGGTCGGTCATCGCGGTTCGGTACACCGGCGTACGGCGACCATTGTGCCCTCCCCTGGGGCTTCGGCCGAAAGTCTTAGCCCGGGAGCGCCGGCGCGGATTGACACGGCCGAACCCGATTGTCGAACATTGACCGCAGGTGAGGAGGTACGGCCCATGTCGCTACGGTTCCTGATCGTCGATGACCACCCGCTGCTGCGCGGCGCGGTCCGCAACTACCTGGAGACGCTCGGGGACACGGTGCGCTGCGAGCAGGCCGGCTCGCTGCACGAAGCCCTGCTGATGCTCGCCGGCGGTCCGCGCTTCGACCTGGTGCTGCTCGACCTGGCGCTGCCCGACGCGGCGTCGGTCTCCGGGCTGGACACGCTGCGGCTGCGCCACCCCGAGCTGCCCGTGCTGGTGCTCTCGGGAGTGCAGGATCCGGCCACGGTCGACCGGTGCCTGCGCGCCGGGGCCAGCGGCTTCCTGCCCAAGACCGCCCGGATCGAAAGGCTCGCGACCGCGGTGCGCGTGGTGACCGACGGCGGGGTCTACGTGCCCCCCGAGCTCGAGCCCGCGATCGAGCGCAGCAGCTGGAGCCGGGCCGCACCCCGCCCGGGTCCGGTGACGGACCTGCGGCAGCTCGGGCTCACCGATCGGCAGCGCGACGTGCTGCGGCTGATCCTGCGCGGCCTGCCGAACAAGCTGATCTGCAGGCAGCTGCAGCTCGCCGAAGGCACGGTGAAGGTCCATGTGAGCGCGGTGCTGCGCGCGCTGGGCGCGCGCAACCGGACCCAGGCGGTGCTCGCCGCGAACCGGATGGGCCTGCGGCTGCCGGACTGACCGGTCGCGGCGGGGCGCCCGCCGGGCGGGACGCTCCGCCGCCTCACCGCGCCGGGCGCACCCGGGCCGTTCGCCCACCCCACGGAAACGACTCGCGCTCCGGCAGCGCGAAGCCTCGGGCCAGGCGCTCGCCGATCCGAAGCCCCTCGTTCCACTTGGCCATGCGCTCCGAGCGCGAGAACGAGCCCACCTTCAGCTGCCGCACGCCCCAGCCGACCGCAAGGTGGACGATCGTCACGTCCTCGGTCTCCCCCGAGCGGGCCGAGACGATCGCGTCCCAGCCCGCCTCCCGCGCGGCCTCGAGCGCGAGGCGCGCCTCGGTGAGGGTGCCCGCCTGGTTCGGCTTGATCAGCGCCGTGTCCCCGGCGCCGGTGGCGGCGTGCGAACGGATCCGTTCATCGCGCGTGACGATCGCGTCGTCGAGCACGACCTGCACGCCGGGCGGTGCGGCGGCGGTGAACCGGGTCAGCCCGTCGAGGTCGTCCTCGGCGAGCGGGTCCTCGATCGCGACCACGGGCCAGCGCGCAATCCAGCCGAGCAGCAATTCCGCGAGCCGCTCGCCGGACAGCGTCGCCCCGGGAACGCCAGGGGTCCCCGGCACGGCCATCCGGTAGCCGCCCGCACCACCGAAGTTGCTCGCCGCGACGTCGAGCGAGATCGCGACGTCCTCGCCCGGGCGCAGCCCCGCCGCCTCGATCGCCGCCACCAGCGTGCGCAGCGCCTGCTCGTTGTCGTCGAACGCCGGCCACCAGCCACCCTCGTCGGCCACGCCCTGCAGGCGCCCCTCGCGAGCGAGCAGCGCACCGGCGTGTCGGTAGACCTCGGCGGACCAGTCGAGCGCCGTGCGCCAGTCCTCGGCGCCGACGGCGATCACCATGAAGTCCTGCACCTCGAGCCGGCCGCCCGCGTGGGCGCCGCCGCCGAAGACCTGGATTTCGGGCAGGGGCAGGCGTGCGCGGGCGACGCCGCCCGGGGACATCGCGGCCAGCCACGCCCACAGCGGCTCGCCGACCGCGGCGGCGGCCGCGTGGGCGAGCGCCATCGACGTGGCCACGAGCGCGTTGCCGCCGAGCCGCGAGCGGTCGGCGGTGCCGTCCAGCGCGATCATCCGACGGTCGCACGCTTCCTGGTCCGCGGCGTCCAGCCCGAGCAGCGCGGGGCCGATCTCGCGTTCGACCGCCGCCACCGCGCGGGTCACGTCCAGGCCGCCGAAGGCCACCCCGCCGTCGCGCAGGTCCACCGCCTCGCCGGACCCGGTCGACGCACCCGCCGGCGCGATCGCGCGACCGGTCGCCCCACCGGCGAGTCCGACCTCCACCTCCACGGTCGGCCGTCCGCGCGAGTCCCAGACGCGGCGGGACCGGACGTCGACGATCCGCCGGTCGGATCGGGGCGAGGACGGGACGGGCATCATCGGGGCGCTCCGGGGGTCATCGGACTCAGGCGGCCAGCGTGGCGCGCCACGCGTCGGCAAGCGCTTCGGGCGAGTCGGCGGGGTCGGTCAGCCAGCGCGCGGCGAACCGCCGTACGTGCTCCTGCTGGCCGGGCGAGGTCAGGTACTCGACCGGCGACTTGCCGTCGACCCGCGCAAGCATCAGTGCCGGAAGCAACGCCGCGACGCGAGCGGCGAGCCCCTCGCGCGGCTCCCAGTCCGCGCCCGAGAGCCAGGCGCGTAGCAGCGCATCGAACGAGCGCAGCAGCGCGGGCACCCCCTGCGGCACCCACAGGCACTTGAGCAGCAGGTGATTCAGACAGAAGGCCGCGTCGAACGCGGGGTCGCCGTACCACGCGCATTCGGCGTCGATCAGCAGCGGCCCGCTGGGCCCCAGCAGCACGTTCTTCGGGCTGACGTCGCCGTGCACCAGCGCCCGGCGCGTGTCCGCGGTGATCCGCGCGATCGCGTGCAGCCTCGGGGCGAGCGCGGGGTGGCGCTTCGCGGTCGCAAGCAGGTAGGGCTCGATTCGCAGCGCGTGAAAGATCGAGCCGGTGTCGAATCGGCTCGCGATCGCGGGGTCGCCAGCCGTGCCGCGGTGGATCGCGGCGAGCGCCCCGCCGAGCGTCGCCGCCACGGCCGGCTCGACCCGACCGTCGCGCAGCTCGAACTTCCAGACCGGGTGCGAGGCGGGATCGAGCCACGGCAGCACCAGCGTGCCGGTGGCCCGGTCGAACCCCAGCGGCTGGGGCACGTTGGCCGGACACAGTCGGTGCGCGACCTCCATCCATCCTGCCTCGTGTACGCTGCGCTCGATGGGCGCGCGCCAGTCCGCGGCGACCTTCAGGCGCGCCAGCGCGCGCTTCACGCACAGGCTGCGCCCGGGCAGGTCGATTCGCCGGATGTCGGAGGACACGCCGCCGGCAAGCGTTTCGCACCGCAGTGGCTCGGCGTCAGCGGCCAGGCCCGTGCGGACCAGCAGCGCACGCACCTCCTCTTCCTCGAGCGGGTCACCGTCGGCCATCGCGCGATTCTAGGCGCGGCGCCGCCACCGGTTGACCCAGCTCAAGGTCTATTGGCCCGCGACCCACGGCTGGCCCCATACTCCGGGTTACTCCCAGAGTCGGTAAGCGACGAGGAGACCATGACGACAAGCGCGCGAGCAGCCGACGCCCGGCGTTCCCCGAGGGTTTCCGTCCCATCCTCACGTCCGGATCCCGCGGCCGTCGACGACGTGCCGCCCTCGGGGCTGCGGGTGCCCGGGCCGTTCGACCCCTGGGAGACGTTCAACGCGACCTGGGACGTCTGGTCCGGAAGTCACGCCGACGAGGCGGGGCTGGCGCGTCGGGCGCGCTGGCGGCTGCGTGAACTGCTGTCCGCCTCGATGGCGGCTCCGCTTCAGGCCCGCCGCCTCGCTCGCGCCACCGGTCTGCCGCCCGCCGATCTCGCGCGCCCGATGCGGCTGTCGCGCGCGCTCGCGGACCTGCCGCTCGAGTCGATCGCGCCGATCGACCGGGCGCAGATGATGGCCGAGTTCGACGACGCCTGCACCGACCGGCAGGTGACGCTGCAGGGCGTGCAGGCGTTCCTCGCGGACCCCGACCGGCTGGGCGAGGCGTTCCTCGGCCGCTATGCGGTGTGGACCAGCTCGGGCACCACCGGCACGCCGGGCATCTACCTGCACGACGCGCGGGCGCTCGCGATCTACGACGCGCTCGAGACGCTGCGGCTGTGCGGGTTCGGCTGGCCCGGCCGCAGCGCCCAGGTCGTCGAGGACCTGCTGCGCTCGCCCTTCGGCGAAGGCCACCGCTACGCGATGGTCGGCGCGACCGGCGGCCACTTCGCCGGCAACTCGAGCGTCGAGCGGATCCGGCGGCTGTGGCCCTGGGCGGCACCGAACGTGCGGACCCTGTCGATCATGCAGCCGCTGCCCGCGCTGGTCGCCCAGCTCAACGAGTTCTCGCCGACACTGCTCGCCACCTACCCGACCGCGGCCGAACTGCTCGCGGGCGAGGCCGAGGCCGGCCGGCTGCGGATCCGCCCGACCGAGATCTGGGTGGGAGGCGAACATCTGAGCGATCCGGTCCGGGCCCAGGTGAGTCAGGCCTTCGGCTGCCGGGTGCGCGAGGGGTACGGCGCCTCGGAATGCCTGTCGATCGCCTGGGACTGCGGCCACGGTTCGCTGCACGTGAACTCGGACTGGGTGATCCTCGAGCCGGTGGACCGTGCCGGCCGGCCGGTCGCACCCGGAGTCGCGTCGCACACGGTGCTGGTGACCAATCTGGCGAACCGTACCCAGCCGATCATCCGCTACGACCTGGGCGACAGCGTGACCCTGCGTGCGGGCCGCTGCCCGTGCGGCTCGCCGATGCCGGCGATCCGGGTCGACGGACGACGCGACGACGTCGTCGAGTTCGACGGCGAGCGCGGCCCGGTGAAGCTGCTGCCGCTCGCACTGGTCACGGTGCTCGAAGACGACGCGGGCGCGTTCGACTTCCAGCTGGTGGCGCGGGACCGCCGTACTCTGGCGCTGCGGCTGGATCCGGTCGCCGACGCGCGCTCGCTCGGCCGGCTGAGGGTGGCCTGCAGGCGGGCGCTGCGCTCGCACCTGGATACCCACGGGCTGAAGACCGTGCGGGTGGTCGACGACCCTCAGGCGCCGACCCGAGACCTCGCCAGCGGCAAGCTGCGGCGCGTGCTGCACGGCCCGTCGGCCTGAACCGCCGGCACCGCACCGCGGGCGGACCGCAGGAGTCCGTGCGGTGCGGCGTGCCGATCAGGAACTCGCGCGCGCCCGCGCAGCCTGGGTCCCCTGCCCCCACCGTCAATCGAGCCATTCACCGGCGAGGAAACGGGCCGCCAGCGCCGTTCGCGGCGCAGCGAAGAACGCCGACGCCTCGCCGTGCTCGACCACCCGCCCGCGGTGCAGCAGCACGACGTGCTGCGCGAGCCGGCGCGCCTGGGCGAGGTCGTGGGTGGTCATCACGAACCCCCGTCCGGAGCGCGACCACTCGAGCAGATGCCGCTCGATCGCGGCGCCCGCGGCCGGGTCCAGGCTCGAGGTCGGCTCGTCGAGCAGCAGCGCGTCCGGGTGCAGCGCCTGCGCCCGCGCGATCGCCAGACGCTGCTGCTCGCCGCCCGACAGCCGCCGCGCGGGTCGCTGCGCCGCGAACCCGAGACCCACCGAGTCGAGCGCGCGTGCAGCGCGTGCAGCCCGCTCGAGCACCGGCACGCCCGCCACGCGCAGCGCGTGCTCGACGTTGCCCAGTGCGCTGCGCCTCAGCATCACCGGGCGCTGGAACACCAGCGCGTAGCGCGGTTCGATCGGCCGGCCCGAGGCGTCGATCCCCTCGACCGTACCCGACACCGGCGTGGCCAGCCCGTGGATCGCCTGCAGCAGCGTGCTCTTGCCCGCCCCGTTCGGACCGACCACGATCGTGCGCTCGGCCAGCGGCAGCTCGAGGTGCAGCTCGTGCAGCACCTGCAGCGACCCGGCCCGCACCGTCAGACCGCGTACGCGCAGCAGCGGCCCACCGGCGGCGGAGCGCTCAGCCGTGGCGTCGGAGCGCATGCTGACGGACCGCCGCGGCGACCGCGTTCACTGCGAGCACCACGGTGAGCAGCACCAGCCCGAGGCCGAATGCGAGCGGCAGATCGCCCTTGCTGGTCTCCAGGGCGATCGCCGTGGTCATGACCCGCGTGACCCCCTCGATGTTGCCGCCGACGATCATCACCGCGCCGACCTCGGCGGCGGCGCGGCCGAAGCCCGCGAGCACCACGGTCGTGAGCGAGAACCGCGCCTCGTGCAGCAGCGTGGCGATCGTCTGGGTGCGGCTCGCGCGCAGCGATCGCAGGTACGGACCGCATTCGGCGAGGCTGTCCTCCAGCGTCTGTCGCGCCAGCGCGGTCATCAGCGGCAGCACGAGCACGGTCTGGGCGACGACCATCGCACTCGGCGTGAACAGCAGCCCGAGCGGGCCCAGCGGACCGGCGCGCGAGAGCATCAGGTAGACCGCCAGGCCGACCACCACCGCCGGCAGCCCCATCAGCGCGTTCAGCACCGCGATCACCGCGCCTCGACCCCGGAACGGCGTGAGCGCCAGCCACGCGGCCAGGGGCAGCGCGACCGCCGCGGCGAGCAGCGTCGCCACGCCGCTGACCTGCAGGCTGAGCACCACGATCGGCCACAGACCGGGCCGCTCGCCGGTCATCAGCCCGAGCGCCTGAACCGCGCTCGACCACAGCTCCTGCATCGCGACCATCCGTGCCGCTCCGATGGCGGGGCACTCTAGCAGGTCCCCCGGCGGCGCCCCACCGGGTCGCCGGATCGCGTCACGTCCCGACCCGCGGGGTTACGATCCGGGGCCTCCCCACCGCACCGCCCCATGTCGCGAACCGACGCCCCTGCTG